>Ga0307514_10000077_pt1 | contig 262362 bp, 185 predicted proteins | sample 16_EM_MG_FD_203088 | JGI IMG/M metagenome (GOLD analysis project Ga0307514, IMG submission 203088) | Populus trichocarpa ectomycorrhiza microbial communities from riparian zone in the Pacific Northwest, United States - 16_EM | ecosystem: Host-associated > Plants > Roots > Unclassified... | reverse complement strand
AGTCCATACAAACAAATATAGTCCAAATAAAGTCCATGTGAATCATCTTCCGGTGCCTCATTAAAACCCTCCTCCTAATGACTGCGGTAGGCAGGGAAAGAGTGCAATCCGTAGCCTGATCTGGGACGGCCATCCCATATAATTAAAGAAATCCAAATACAGTAAAACCTTAAATCCAACCTTAAATCGACTTCCGTCAACCCATCAGTTCATTCAGAGTTTGTATATTATGAAGACAGTCGTTTGCATTGCCGTTGCCGTTGCCATTGAAGGGAGGCCGAAATAAACCGTAAATATAAGATATCGGAGGACTCTTTTTTGCAGTGGTCATATGGATGAATAAGCTGATATTCGCAGTGTAGTATTTGATGCTTTCGAAGATCGTTTGGTAATCTCTTTGATGATGTCGAGGATCGCTTCCTAGTCTTTGAAATCTTCGGGTTCCTTCCCCCAGATCCTCGATCAGGCCCAGCTTCACGTTGCGATAAATGAGAGTTGTAGCATTGCTTATACTGATTTCGTCGGTGGTTCGATTAGATATGCGTGTGCCAGAGTCGTTGTACTACGAGTAGTCTTATATGATCGATGATTGCAGGTACATAGATGCCTTTCCGGTTGTGCTTTTGTATATCTGGTGATATTCTCAGGTACGAGGGTGCCTTCCAGTAGTATGGCGTAGATGTCATTGTTATTGATCTTGTTTGTCATCATTGATCTCAGTCGTCGTCATTGATCTCGGTCATCATTGATCTCGGTCGTCATCATTTATCTTGGTCGTAATGATTGATTTCGGTCGTAATCATTGATCTTGGTCATCATCATTGATCGCGGTCGTCTCGGACATCGTCATTAATCTGGGTCGTCATCATTGATCTCGGTCTTCGTCATTGATCTCGGTCATTGTCTTTGATCTCGGTCATTGTCTTTGATCTCGGTCATCATCATTAATATTCTAATAATCAAAATTCCATCCACATCTTCCGAGATGAGATATTGTAATGCCAGTGTGGTTAGCTTGTCAATAGAAGTATAAATCTTACCGATATTAGTCTCCTCATTGTTCTTGGTACTGATGACATCAACGTGTTCGCAGAGGCCTTGTCTTGACTTTTCGTAACATGATTCGTGGCTTGGTCATTTCATGTGTATATACTGGGGCTTTCTTGACAGCGATATATATCTTTATTTAACTTTGTGTATGTCTATAAATCATGACCTCTTCTCTTGATGGGGCTTGTATATGAGAGGGAGGTTAGGACAGTGACCGCTGTGTCCATATATGTATGTAGTCAGCGTCCTCGTCAGGAGCCATGTATGTAGTATGATGGCCATCTTTCGCACCTGAATCAGGTGGACTTCGATCTTCGTGCCCATTCGTATGCCCAGTTTAACGAAAGATCGGTATTTGCTCCAGCCAGGGGTTTCCTGTCATCTATTCGGCGAGCATCTTCGGTGCGGCCATAAGACATGCTTCACCCGTTCCACTCATAGTGCGAGTGCGGCCATGGCCCATGCTCTCACCCGTTCCACTCAAAACTGTATTAATTTCTTTAATTTCTTCGTGCGGTAGATCGAATAAGTCGATTTTGGTGATCTCTTCGGTAATTTCGGTAGTCTTTTCTTAGTCGATTATCGTGTACACCCGTTTGTCATTGTAACCATCGTGGTATGAGGTGTATGATTTCCATCCTAAATGTATATGGTATTTTGTATGGGATCTTGTATGGTATTTCGTATAGTATCTTGTATGATATCTCGTATGATATCTCATATGGTATTTCGTATGGTAATTCGTAGGGTATTCCATGTGGTATTTCGTATGGTATTTCATGTGGTATTTTGTATGATATTTCGTATAGTATCTTGTATGGTATTTCGTATGGTTCCTCGTACGGCATTTCATATGGTATCTTGTATGGTATCTTGTATGGTATCTCGGATGGTATTTCGTATGGCATTTCGTATGGCATTTCATATGGCATTTCGTATGGCATTTCGTATGGTATCTTGTATGGTATCGCGTATGGTATCTCAGATGGTATTTCGTATGGCATCTCATTTGGTATCTTGTATGGTATCTTGTATGATATCTCGAATGGTATTGCATATGGTATTTCGTATGCCGCTTTGGTATTTGACACAGTTGTCTCATTATTCGGTATTCATATAATGGAGGTTGATCATAGGATTGAGTGCTTTGGTTGAGAACTCGAGTGGCGATTGTAAGTCGATTATCTTCGAGTATAGTGAATGGCTTCGATATGAACTGTAGGAGTGCTTGATATGGTAGCTGTACATTTGCTTGATGTGGTAACTGTAGGTTTGTCTTGTCTCTTTCTCTTTCTCCCTTTTTCTTTTTCCCTTTCTCTTTTCTCCCGCTCGCTTTCTGCCTTTCGAAGTGGACTTAGTATTACGAGAAGAGGTTGTAAATGTAAGTGTGACGTTGTAGTCGTAGGTGAACTAATGGATGCAGTAGTGTATATTTCCAAGTACATTTGTAGGTGTGATTTTTGTCTTTCTCTTCTCCAAGTGGACTTGAGAATCGTACGTATGGTTGCTTCTGTGGGAGTGGGAGTCTGCCGTTGGAGAAACTTGATCGTCACTGGGAATCTCCAATTGATTGAATATGGTAGTCGGTTAATTGAGTGAAGTAGTTGGGGATCTTCTCGTTCTTGGTAGAGTGTATAGGGGTAACACTTCACAGGATATCTAAACTGTATCAGTAGTCTGATTGATGAACTTGTTGGAGCTTAGGCCTCATCCATTTGTGTGTGACATTGGTATTTGTCAGTATAGACGTCATAATTATGGCTGCCTTGGTAAGAGTTCTGATGATATCGTAGGTCTCAATCAACTTAGGATCGGTGCTGAAGTCGGTCTCAAAGGTTTGAATAGATATTGTAATGAACGAAGATAGTAGAGATGATAGAGATAATAGAGATGGTAGAGATATGTGACAGCGGTGGTAATGATGTTGAGTTTTAGACTTGTTTATGCGGGTGTTGCCGCGGTTACGGTCAGCGATAGTTGTATGGGTTAGGGTTTTTGAGGCTCTGAAAGATCATGAAGTAGAAATAGAGTTTTTAGAGTAAACTAAGATGGTTGCGACCGCCGGGCTCATAACCTGTTACTTTGGATGGTTCGGTGACTTCTTGATTGGCTTGTCTATCTCGAGGGCCAGAGGCCCGTATATGTACAATCTCCCATATGCGTACGCGTATGCTCTGAGACGCATCACCCTGGTCCTGATGCATATCCTGATACAGCCACCATCTTCATACAAGTCTTCATTCTCATACAAGACATCAGACAGTGCTGAGACTCACGATCCAAGTACACATGCAACATACACTGTTGCACTAATAGATCTCAGCCTTCGTATGGCTGGAGATGATGGCCCTTATGGGAGGCTGGGTGATTGCTGTCGGGCTGATGGCATTCAGCCGGATCTATACGTAGATGAGTACGTACGCGTTCGCACTTGTACGACCATATATATATGGCCTTGTGGCCCTCTTAGATAGTATACAATCAAGATTCTCAATCTCTACCTTCAACATACACAGTGCCTAATAGTTTCCAACCCGAAAGAGCCCACCATCCACATCAACAGTTTTATGCTTTACCTCCCGATATGGCATTTGCATTACCAAACACATCGACACCGAGTAAGCTAGGATCGCGAGATACGTAGGCCCATAGTAGGAAAAATGGTAGTTTGATGAGGCCAAGACCATATAATCTATTGTGACAAGTAGTTCTTTTTCGTCATAATTTTAAAGATGGTAACTTTTGTTTATCTCCGTACCCGGCTTGCGTCGTATTGTGAAAATTACATTTCTTACGGTAGTGTGCTCCCTTTCATATAAAATTCCGTTTTCCGTACAATGTTAATGTACGAAAAAGATGCATCATGGGGGCTAGTGTGAAGCTGCACGCCGGCTGCCGCCGGATACTGTAACAGAAAGAAGGAGTATGTGTGACAGTTGCGCGTGACCCATCATTTCAAGACTGCATTGAAGCAATGTGTTAAAGTTCAGAATTTTTTACAGCAGTTTGCCGGTCCTGACAATGTTTTCTGGGCTGATCAATTGAAGTGACATGCAATAACTAAACATTAGGATTGGTACTAAGTACTACCATGTTGAAAAGTACATAGTCACACTAGAGGCACCGAAAATTATGAATAGTGAGTATCAATCCGGATATAGTTCGCCAATTGTTAGCCCGGTCCATAATCGCTCACAGTTCATCACGTCTTCTGGCACCGGATTGTGATCTAATGAAGCAGTAATACCGTCTTTTGTTATCGTTTAAACATACTGTATTCACGCTACCTAGAGTATGGCATCGCTCGTTGTCCACTCTCACTCTGGGTAGCCCGGCTATGTCGGGGAGATCCCCTTAATCTACCCTTCTTCCCTTTTGTATTTCAACCAGCAACAACAGAACAGAACGATTGACCAAAAACAAAGGATATAGAGAACTAGAGACAAACAGCTTATCTCGGCTTTATAGGAAAGTTTCCCGCCTTTGTGGAAGCCAGGAAGTCCATGACGGCCTAATAACCATTCTCCATGGACAACAGCCTCCCTCTTTACAAACCGCAGCCCACCCCACCGCCTTCCAGAGCTCCTGCTACTCAGTCCCCCATCGTTTACAATCGCATAAGAGATGATCCCTTATCTGAAGCGCTTCTCGACACCACCGGTAATGATCACCTTCTCGCTGTCCAAAGTACGTGGATACATTTCTGTTGGGACATGCCCGCATTTCAATAGGTAGTATCCGGTTACCAAAACCGTTTTACTTCTCATTGGAATTAGCCTCTAACTTCCGTCTTCTCTGGCCCAGCTCCAGATTGAGACCCTCTCGATATCCATAGGGCTTGCTGTATGTATTTTCTTCCCATGCCTTCTTACTGCCGTCCTCTCTTCGGCGATCCTTCTTACTCCGTTTGCGGTAGAGACGGCTTTGCACAAAAACAGATCTAGTGCTCTCAACCGTCTCGTCCTTACTTGATGAGGATAGCCTAAGGGTCAGGGTCCATCGGGGATGACGAAAACACCTATCTCCAGCCGATATCCACCATCGTCGGCCAACATCAAGCATTTAGGTATTCTATATCGCTAGAGATGAGTGAATCAATAGTAATCAATGGAGATTGCAGCACATAGTGTGGTATATTCGAGGGTTGCTATGTTTTACTACTTCTGAATTTATCGTCGATGGAAATCTATCGGGGCCGGGGACGCCCTGGGACGGCAATGTGACGTCCCCAGCCGTCCTACTGCCCGTACCCGTCTCCCCTCTTCAATAACCCAATTGACATCATTTCTCCCTTAGTCCCGCCGTAAATAACTCTCCATATACGCCCCTAACATCGCCCGTCCAAACTGTTCAACAAGTACTAGACTAAGCTTGCAAAATATACGAAATGATCTCCACAAAATCTCTCGGTTTTTTAGAATTAACCCAAGAGCATAAAGAATGAGCTCTTGAGCCGCTACACGTGCTGTGAGCAAAGTGCCTACCACCACCATGACATAGCCGATAGTTGGCAGAGAGTTTGTTACAATCGGCTCTGGACAGGTTTAGCTTTTGATTGAATTTGATGGAGTTACAGCATACCAAGACACGTTGCAACATTTTTCTTAGCTCGCTCCTCCCTTTCAATAGTACGCCATTCCTCTGCTAGCTGAGTCATGCCTGGCTTCGCTGCATAATCCGAAAGAGCACGTACTCCTCTTAAGTTCGCCATAACATCAGCGCCCCTTTCAAGAAGAACATGTACCGTGTCTGTCTCTCTCCTACACAATGCAGCTGCTAACGGCGTGTATACACGCCCCGCTTTGGAAGGGCCATTTGAGCACATATAATTGGGGTCCCCGCCTGCATCAATCAAAAATCTGACCTGCTGTTCTGAAAATCGAGTATGCATCGGGGTAATCAATAGCCAGTTTAGCACGATGCGATCAATCCCATCTTCCATGTACTGCTGCCACACTGTAACATTGGGGTAATCTCTGGAAGTCCAGGGCGATAGCATTTTCCAGTAAATCACAATATTAGATTCCAGTAGGCCGGTGCGCTCCAAAATTTTCAATGTTTCCTCATTCCCGTAGAGAATAATGTCGCAGGTGTGGTGCCACCAGGAGGATAGATAAATGGCCAAATATTCTGCGAAATCCACGGACATCCCAATCAATGACGATAGAGCTGTGTTTGCCTGATCGATGTAACCTGTGTGGCTAGATATAAAGAACATATGTCTTAATGCGAGTTGCAGATGCTTGTACGGATGCATGTTGTCCAATGACGACGAACGGGAAAGTAATTCTTGAAGAAGTGAATAGAAAACGGTACTCTCATTGTTACAGCGTGCTTTTTTCCATAAAAGATGTAATTTGAGATATCTTCCTGCAGCCATTTGAGTCAAGATGACGATGCACCTCCCCATAGCATCCTTATCCAGTTCATTGGGGTCTGATGACAATAAGCCCCACGCACATTCGACGACATTATCTTCAAACGTAGCCTTCGGAATCCCATTTAATGTGGAATCGATTATCCATGCATATATGAAATCGGGCTGCCATGATTCAGAAGTATAGAAGTCTCCGCTAGCGTCGGTAAGTAACCGAATTCCAGTATTAATGAGCTGTCGAGAACCAACTATCCCCTCCACTGTGAAACTACAGATTTGTAGTGTGTTCTATTCCACAATTATGCTGTTAGTCATTTCACAATGCACGGTAGAGTAGCATTTCAGAATGACTTTACCTTCTATAAAAATCCAACGAATTACAATCGGCGCCTGCAGAAATCAATGTCTTCATGATTTCTATATGTTGAGATGTGGCCCAATTGCTGGACTTCTGTTCCCAATACCGCCCTTGGAAGTCACATGTATAGTGCAGTAGTGTTCTTCCAGAACCACCGTGTGTATCATTTACTCTGACATATCCAGAACAAAGCATTTTCTGAATACCCAAAATATCCCCATTATCAATGCATCCCCAGACTGGATGGGAGTCAGACAGATCGATTGATATTGCATATACAGGTCTCAGCCGGAGATGAGTCTCGTATGACCGGAGATTGCTGTCTGCCTGAAGGGTCTATACATAGATGCGTACGCACGCATTCACACTTGTACTCTCATATATATATGGCCTTGTGGCTCTCTTAGATAATATACAATCAAGCTTCTCTAAGCATCACTATTTCAACAATTGACACTGTTAAGTTTCGAGTGATAATTGGCGTCACATACAGACCACAGTCTGGACTTCGTATGTGTAGCAGGGCTTTGGTAGTAATTGCCGTGTGTGACAACCACGGTGCCGCATGAAATTCCCATTTCAGCCACCCCGTATATTCGTAGTCACCTGATAGACTGTGATCGGAACCACTTCCTGCCTCATAAGATATGATAATATCACCGATAGGTAGTTGATAACGCGTACTGTGAATTCTAGTGAACGACCGAAGGATAATATTGCTCAAGTGTGTACCATGTCCCTCTGGCTATCTCTGGCTCCCTCTGGCTATTTGGAGCCTCAACCTATTAAATAGTAGTCGGTGTTGCTCCGCCAACTCCTGCTTATTAATCATCGACTTGTTGATTTCATGAAGCATTCGAACGGCCTGTGTTATGTTTGTCAAGAGAGGTGCTTGGGCCTGGAGAATGTTCTGGGACAGCATTGCCTGGTGGTACCTGTCATGCTTGTGTCAGATTTGACAACCTATTATCATATGGTACTTACGAATCCATTATCAGTTGGTGCAAAGAATTCAACATTGCGATGTCCTCAGAAAGGTGATCCAGCAACTTTTTCACCCGATCATGATTGGTCAAAATCCATCGAACTTTTCCACTGGTATTCAACTCTTTTGCAAAAGTCTCAAACTCGTTGAAGTCGGATCGAAGCCTCGTCGAATTTTGGTTCCAGTAACTTTCAGTGGCGCTGTCTTCCGCATATTGAGGGTAAAGCGATGTAGTATGGTCTATTTTCTCCAATATGAACGCAAGGTCTTGCAATCGTCTCCGCAGGTGCGTGATATCATCTGGGGCATCTTTCATGGGTGAGTAGATTGGTGAGACAGCTTTGAGGACTGTGATGAAAGTAATGATACTAGCACCCAAACCGATCGCTTCAGCCATGGCGGTAACGTTGTTGTTGTTGCGAGGTTAACGTAATTTATGGTGTAACCGCCCACGACCTAGCAACCAATCACGCAAAAAGCACGCAAGCGCCTGGAGCAGGGATGCTTAATTACCCAACACACAAACTCAATTTTCACTCTCTCCCCGCAACAACGCAACCATGGGCAGAGTGAAGTGCAGAGATGCAACTGACACAGAGAATGAGATTCGCAAAGCCAAACATGCATACCATTCATGTCTTGAACCATTTATCCGCGCTGCTGCTTCAACATATGGTGAACAATATGGAATCTTGTGAGACCGACTTAGAGGAGCACAGCCAAGGAGTGCAGCACATGAGAAGGAGCAGCTGCTTACTCTAGAAGAGGAGAAATCAATTGTTAGGTTTTGTGAGACTCTAGATGACTTGGGACATCCATTGCACACAAAGATGGTTAAGGCATTTGTGATGTCCCATCTACCTCCACATCGGCGACAACAACCAGGTAAGCACTGGATGACACGATTTCTCAACCACCATCCTGCAGTCACTGCAAAGTTCAGCCAATGTCTAGATCGACAAAGGGCTAATGCAAATGACCCTGCAATTTTAAAGGACTTTTTTCGCAAGGTATATCATTTTAGTTTATACATTTATTTTAAGCTAATACTGGTCACTGTAGCTTGGAAAACTTGTCAGAAAGCTCAATGCACAACCAGAAAACATTTACAACATGGATGAAATGGGCTTTCTACTTGGTCAGGCTCTCAAAGTAAAGGTTATATGCCATAGAGGTAGAAAGAATCCTTGCTATACCCAGGATGGAAATCGCGAAATGGTTACAATTATAGAGTGTATTGCTGCAGATGGTTGAGTTATACCACCCATGTATATCTACAAGGGGGGAAAGCATCTACTGAAATGGCATGCTGGTGTGCAAGATAAAGAGCAAGCAACATTTGCATGGTCAACTAAAGGCTGGACTGACAATGAATTGGGACTGGAATGGGTGGAACAGAACTTTGAGAAATATACTACTAAGATGTTTGTACCATTGGATTGACCTCCTGCTCATGCTAACTATTACAGTGCAAAGGGCAAGCCACGGATTCTAATCCTTGATGGGCATGGCTCTCATCTCACATGGCAATTTTTCGATTTTTGCTTGAAAAGAAATATTCACCCTATTTGCCTTCCTGCACACTCTACACACATCCTACAACCTCTAGATGTTGGGTTGTTTGGTCATCTTTCTCGCTGCTATAGCAATGAGCTGGATATATGGGTTAGAAAAGGAGGGAATGCAATTAAGAAAGGACAGTTTTATAAGTAAGTCTACCTGCTATATCACTCTATACTCCACTCTAATTCTTTCCTACAGCCTTGTCACACGCGCTAGAGCTGCAGCATATACCAAGAACAACATCTTGAGTGCCTTTGAGGCAACTGGGATCTGGCCACTTAACCCACGCAAGGTATTTATTCGGCAGTCACGAAATATCACTCGATTTAAATCCCCGCCAGCCACTCCCACTCCACTCCTCAGTGCAACCCCCAGGGAGCCCAGAGCTGTAAGCCGATTAGCCCGCAGTGCACTTCACCTTGTCACTCACCAGTCACCTTCCTCTCTCAAGCTGAAGGCTCTTATTGCACAGCTGGGAAGGTCAGCTCAGGGTGCACTTGCAGATAAGGAATTAGGAGATGAAATGCTGAGAACACTTCGCTCAGGGGCCAAGGACACCACTGCAGTAGCAGCAAAGGACCGCCGCCACCTTGGTAAAGCTCGTGTGTATACTGCTGAGGATGTGGTTCAGCTCAGGGAAGGAAGAGAGAGGCTAGACAGAGAAAAAGTAGCCAAAGCCAAAATGCGCCAAGAAAAGGCTGCAGCAAAGGTAGTATCCTCTGGAGCAGGGTCAAAGAGCTCTAAACATGCGGAAAAGAAGATCATAGGTGCAAAGAAGGTACCTGTAATTGTGCTTAGTGATTGGGAGGATGAGGAAGAAGATATGGTGGGTGGAAAGGGGTGGGATGAGGAAGAGAATGGGGGGGAGAAGGACTCTGTTGTATATATTGGTGATATGCTGGACCTAGAGGATGCTATGGAGCATGGAAAAGGGAGAGAAGGGGTTAGTAGTCAACCTCCAGTAGTGACTAAGTCAGGGAGAGTGGTTAAGACAGGTCATTTGGGTCAATAAATACCACCCGCGGGTGGTCGGTTTCCCGGTCATGGGCGGTCACCCGGTAAAATACGTTAGCGTAAGAGTAACTAGATGGGAGAGAGCAGAAAATAAATCAGTTGCTACTGGGTTCCAAAGTCACTTGAGGCTGTGTGTAAGACGAGGCTTTGAGGCTATGTTTGGGGTGTAGCACCTAATATGCGTACGTATGACGCTCTTAAATTCTTATTCTGTGACAACTTAAGAGATATTATTAGAAAACTTAAAAGTAACTTATGTAAATCCAAAGTCTTATAGTTGAGTTAACTTGACCTAAACACCCCAATAAGATATTCTTTCTATTCAATTTTGCCTTTATTTAATATAATTGCTGTTTCACCGGACTAATGACAATTGGCTTGGTCCCTTTATCACTCTTGATACTCGCTGGAAGAATAAGGAGAGAAACCTCTTGTTCGCTCGAGTGGAAAATTTTCAACCTTTATAAGTTATCCTAGACGTCAGATACTTTCTAAAAGTTAAATTTGAATCAAGGTCCATGCATGACGTTGTCATATATGTCATGTACCCATCATGCCCGCACAGTTCAAATATTGATAAGATAACGGAGTGTTTGTACGAATACATACTCCAACCGTGGGCATGGTAGATTCAATCATGCACAATCACAACTAGGACAAATAAAACGATACAATGTTAATAATAGGAACCATTCACTACTTAAGCACGTAATTCATAATGACTGACAGCCCCTAGGTACAGCTATATATGACTATTCACTATCGTTTGCGCTGAAACTGACTACTTGTAAAAGTTGCATGGAAGTTCGGTATAATTTATCTCGTGCCCAGCCACATGCTAGCTCGTACCTCACTTCAGTGGATGTGTGGCGCATGAGCCGAGCTTGCGAGGCTGTAGCTCGCCACACATCCATCTTAGTCTGGGCACGAGAAAACGGTATAATATAGCAATGCGAACCCGAACTCATCGCGATTCTTCAATCTAGCTTTAATCCGCATTGGGTGTCATTCTGCTGCCAGGCGGTGAAGAGGTGTTTTTGGCGCATCTGGCAGCTGAATACCTCCATCTTTTATGCATAACATTGGGGCATTGGTGTTGAAGTACTAAGTGGCAGTGAAGCGACAAACCTCATTATGTATATCTCAGCAGCGTAGGTCACCAAAATGCCGATCAACATTTTTCAAGTTTGACGCATGAGGTATAAAGTGAGGAATTTGGTAGCGAATTCGTGTATTGGGTAGTATTGCTCTTCGGAAGACTTTCTTGGATACCGGGAGTACATCATTTTATATCACTCGTCGAAATTATAAGATACTTATTACTTTGGATGCTTCTTTGATTTAATTAATCTTCTCTATCTCGAGGGCCAAAGGCCCGTATATGTACAATCTCCCATATGCATACGCGTATGCTCTATCTGATATGAGACGTATTACTCTGGTCCTGATGCATATCCTCATACAGCCACCATCTTCATACAAGTCTTCATTCTCATACAAGATATCAGATGGCGCTGAGACTCACGATCCAAGTACACATGCAACAATACTAGTTGCGATATGGCAGGGGGAAATCGAGTGTATAGACTATTGTACAAAGATAAGAGAAAATGCTCGAGATATATACAAGAGTGTTGCGAGCTTTGTGCCCTACCGGGTATCTATCTTTAGTTCAGCTGAAGGTCAGTGTATGTATGTATGCAATAATACTTAGGCAACGTTAGTTATGCGTATAGCTAGTCATATTGGTGCACTACTGAGCGAAGCGTAACAGCAATCAAGCCGGTAGTAGAATGAAGGTGCTTGTGACGAATTCTAAAGTCGAATATCATCCGGAACCGAGATCGCGCCCCATGGCGGCAACGGCCATGAATATTCATAATAGCAAGGTATGACGAACAGCTATAGCAACTAGTGCCTCTCTATTGCGCACTATAGAACGACTATTTAACCTGTTCCTAGCGGCAATGAAACCCTTATCGCATGTACTTAAGCCGCGACTAAACGTGCACTACCGTCACACGGACCAGAATTTGAGACACTAATGTAATAGTGTAAGAAATAGTAAGAGGCCCCACAGCAGCAGAGTTTCTTCTAATTGTCAATTCGCTGAACCACGGATGAAAACGGAACGGGAATCTCGTGCCAAAGCCGTCCCGTGTCTGCCAAGGCCGGAAAATCCCGGGGCTCCACAATAGCCAACTCCACGAATGTTTGTTAGATAAGGACGATTGTTAGCTGTCGAATGATCTACTCAGGCCGTGGTCTCAGATTCTGGATATGCCCAACCATTCTTACGCGGCGGGCTATTTTTACCGAATTGACACGAAATGACACGGATACTCGTCCAATATCGCACGGGATTTCGGGACTTCGGCATCCCAAATCCTGCTGCGGAATGGGATGACCGATCCTAAAGTCCATCTCGTTACCATCTCACCATTCACCGTACTAGTTAATCATTATCTGACTTGATTGGGTGGTGTATTGTTGCAGACATATAACGTTGCTAGTTTTTATGGGGTTATAGGAGTACATTCTCTTAAGAGAATATCTTGTACTATGGAAGGTATTTTGAGAATACAAACTGCCTGGGCTGATGGTTCGAGTCCTTATACCTCTAAAGAAGTCCGAAATGTGCTTCTTTAAAGGGATCAGAAAGGCACCGAATAGTGCCTTGCCCTACACCAAAAATAAAAGATATTTAAGGTAAAGGATTTGGTTAGGTTTTCTTTTGTACGGGAGTTACAGGCAGTGTGGGAATAGAATTATGCAGTGCATATCTTAGGGTGCCTTAAGCTTCTCTTTTGTGTTATTCGTCGCAATGCCTTTTCTGACAGCCGTTTAAAATCCACCCATGCCGTTTCACCTCGTACCATTTCTCTGCGTATCATTCTGAGTCTTTCTCATCAAGGTGTATTAAAATTAGTAATGACCCTCGTCCTCCAAAAGGTATTCGCTAAAGGTATCACTAGCCCTTCAACGCATCTGTGGTCGTAAATAACAACTTCACCACCGCTAATCCCCTTATAGTTCTTGCCTGCTATGCCCTACTCTCTCCTCGGGGTCACCTCAGCGTTTGTGTCATCTAAGTCAGGGTGGTGATAATTGCGGCGGCAGTGGCGTGGCATTGGTAGCGCTGGTGGTGGTGGTTGTAGTGGTTCGGCAAGAGGACTGTGTGGCAGTGGAGGTGGCAATGATTATTGTAGTAAGAAGGATGGTAGGTAGTCCATCGAAGCACTCTAGAGTGAAGGAAGACGGGTAGCGGGGGGGGATCTCCCCCACCAAGCCGGTCTTGCAAAGGGGGGGGGGGGCAGCTCTGCCATAGTCTAGATAGAGTGAACACAGTATGATTAAAACCAAACAAATGCACTCTTGAGTGGAAACACTAACAGAGATACTATGTAATGTAATATACAGTCACCGTTCAAAAGTGTTGGTGAAGACGATACCCGGGGCTATTTTCGCAATGCTGCGAGTTCTGCAGTTATTAACAAGTAGTGAAAATGGCCTGCTTCCTTTATCATATTCAAAGGGTATTTTCCTTTATCACAACCTGTACTAATGGCTTTAGGATCCACAGAGACTCAAACACTTTGTCCCTGATGCTATCTACTCAACAACTAGATAAATTTTCCTAACCAAAACCGGCATCGAGATCCCTTGCCACAGACTATGTGATGCAATTTCCAAAGTTTTAGAATTTTTACCCAAGAACTAGTGGAGTTCTAATAGATTTTGTGTTTGCGATGCAGAATACCTTTCAAAAAGGGTTAGTCCTCATACAAATTGAGTGAGTGTGAGTGATCCCCAATGACTAAAAGATTGCGGTGCCTCTTCTGGTACCACCACATTCTCAATTGCTCTATGACTTGGTGTCTAACTAAGTTAACATATAGAGGAGCCCGGATAAATTGGCTATAGGTGGGGAACCACTGCTAAAGTCGTGTTTTCGGTCGATTTTGGCCAAGAACACCAACACTTTTGACCGGTGACAGTATCATTTGTGGCTACCCCCACAGTTGAAGAAAGGCGCAAATATAGTGTACCTTAGGTAAAGCCAGGTAAAATGAGATACATATAAATGCACTTTAGTAGGGTTCCAGGTTTTGAGGAGGCTTTATTTTATGGTACGGCAGTAGATTTTAGGCACCTTTTTGTGGGAGTTCAGCACTTTCAAAAAGTCAACAGCCGAAAGGGCATGCAGCAAAAGGTACCAACTCCTAAAATGGTACCCAGCAGTGTCTTAGCATTTTTTGGGTACCTTTATTATTATACAACCGGCGCCTTTTCATTTACACGGGGAAAAGGTACGAAAAGCACATTTAAATTCCCTTAGAGTACCCGATATACCCATCCAAAAATTTACCTATATTTTCTATGTTACTAGGATCGGGTCAAATAGCCATTGTCACAATAGTGTCGTATAAGTGAGAAAACGCCTATAATTTCCGGTGTCCAACTCTCAACAAAGAAGCAGAGCTATAACAATTGAAATCGAAGAATAGTTTAGTAGAGGACTTTCTGTCTTTAGTTTTCTTTGTATAGGTTTTTGCAGGCTATGTTAGGATCTATTGCGATGTTTTCTCACTTTTGCACCACTACTATAGTGTGCGTGTACTACACTGGGAGACAAAAGTCCGTCATTTCTTAGTTAGTGATAACGCGCAACACACGAAATCTGAAATCCACCCAAACCTATCACAACGACCACAATATGCACAAAATTACGTAAGTACTCCTGCATAGCATGAGCAGATCCGTGTGCTGCTTGCTTGAACTCGGAGTTGCAGCAAAAAAATCGGCACATTGTGCAACCCCCGGTCTCCTGCGACTTTGTACTCAAGCTTTGTAAGAAAACCTTTAGTACTATGGTACTGCAACTGCCTCATGAGGTGTTCTGGGATATACACCTAAGATAAACTATGAGATGGGTTAGGTATGGATAATTTTTGTGAGGTGGTATTCAATGTCGCACAATAGTTTTTTAACTAGAAGACTAGTAGTGGCGATATTTCATGTGTCGCGCGTTGTCACTAACTAAAAAACTGACTAACTTTTTATCTTCTAGTGTATCGTTGTTGTTTGTTTAATCATACTGTATCTTCTAGTGTATCCGGTCTCAGTGCGATATCTACTCAATCTCATCAGCACCACTATTTAAGCACCGTTCATCAACACAAACAACGCCCAACATCTCTTAAACCTATTAGCATCCTATAACAAACTTGAGACTATCCGCTACTCCCGCACAATTTCCCCGACAATGTAGCTAATGTTAGCCACGGAGCTGTTTCATAACCTAAAATCCCAGACTTCCGGTCACTGCGCTCTTCACTTTTATAACTCACCACAAACTTCATCATTTGTTTTGATAATTTTCCTATTATACTGCATACTTCTTTCATATTTCTTCTATCTACTGAGTTTGGATTTAGTGGGGGGTTTAGGCTTCTCTGGATAGCCGTCTAGATGGCTAGATGGGGAAGATCTCCTTCCTCTACCTTTCTTTCCCTGTAACAAACGAACGCTAAATGAATGACTGCCCACAAAGTAACAGAATAGAAAGAGAAACCGAGAGGAATTACTAAAGAAACTCTGCTTAGGAGCGTGGGAACTTCTCTACCTCCGTGGCTGCGAGGAATCATAGGTATGCTCGTAGGCATTGGCGGAGAATTGTGTACTTTGGCTGGTCTCGTGATTTTTGAGCTTGATGCGGCTCACATACTAAAAGTCTGTGGCGGTTGTTGTTGATTATGGAAACTACAGATGGGTCGGGTTGGGGCACTAAATCGATCGGATGAATAGAAGCTACTCGAATCCATCCTGCAGGGATGAATGAACTGATGCGTCCCACAGAAGAGGTAGTATGGTAGGCCACGTATTTTTGAGCACCTCGGTGATTCTCTGTACGACCACACGCATATTGTAAAGATTATGACTGCCTTGGTCGACTGGTTAGAAACCCGTTTGTCGTGAGATTTTAAAAGCACCAACGCAATTTAAATCCTTCCGAGAACCGGTTTTACTACCGTGCTTTTCTCTTGAGTGTAAGCACGGATACCAAATAGTGTGCATAGACATACTCTTTTAGTACATGCAGGGTGCATGTCTGGCGCTAACGGCAACATTTGTTAACCTTGACGCTGAAAATTAGATGCCAATGCAGCTCCGCTAGAAATAAGACGAATAACAACGGATCAGTCTGCGATGCAGCCTCTCGTTGCTCGTCTGCTGGCGTGCGTTAGTTTATTTTGTTCCGGCAGGCAACAGTCAACTTGATACCCACTACGAAAGTTCCATGGAGCTAAGGTTCGTTAGCAAAGATAGCCGAATGCCAAAGATGTGTACGCTCCCAACAACTGTGTTGCTATCGTTTCATGACAATGTTCGTCCCTAATGCACAAGCGCTCATACGGATGTTCACCTCTTCATTTTTCAGAGGTTAATACATTCACAACATTTCGTGAGATCATGCCTGAAATAATTGTGCAGAGGTAGTTTTACTGCTAAACCTAACTTAGAGCGCGTATGGCATATTTTCACTAATTCTGGCAGTCTCACAGATAGTTATCGTGCTACTCTCAACTCTGGGTCTTTATTCTGGGAATTGCGTTCCCCGTTACTGCACCGAGTATTCTCACTCGTAATAAAATCTATTTCGATTTCACTCCTTGTATAACTAATCGAGGTTTACCTCAGATGAGTTTGGCACTGCCTGAAGGGAGATTTTCGAGACAATGTGTTAAAAACCTCGATCGCCCATGTGAAATCGACGCTATCTTTAGAAATTGGACCTTAATTATATCCAACCGACATTAAACATCCCTTTCGAAGTGGATTAAGTAAGCCCCGTTTTCTCGCCGTGAATTTTCTAATTGCCGATACTCCGTACTCATTACACCTAGTTGATCGTTACATTGAGTGTACATAACTCTATTGTGGTTTTCTTTAGTCGGTCTCGATCGCTACGGAACGGTGAAATCTGGGTATCAAACATTTTTCCCCGCACTTGATAGTTACGTAGGAATTTCACTATTTTTCCTCCAGTCAACTTCTGTTGTCCTTGGACAGGGAGGAGCCGCAGTCGTGAAGCTGGAGTGGTGCTGTTGTCAGTGGTGCCACGAAGTCGTTACAATTGCAGTACATGCATATCCGAAGACAAGCCATGCATACCTAAAGTTCACATTGGCTACTATTTACATTAGCGCTCGAGCTAAAAAGCAGAGCTGAGAGCGTGATAAACCAATGACGCTTATTCGGTTAGTTATGCAACCTGCATGTAATACAGAGTTTACTAGTTTGACCACTTGAAGCGTAAACTTTACATTCCGGTTGATGCCGAGCGTTCCCGGGGATGTCGATCACTGGGTAAAATATTAACTCGCAGAGTGGGAACGTTCCGTTATCTCAGAAGCACATCTGCGGAGCATGCCGCAAATGACGTCGGGGACCTCTAGAATCTCTCTCGGCTTGTAGTGAGCTTTTTTGGAAAGGCTTCAGATATTTAGAATTGTGCTTCGAGCCGGTCTGTTTTCTATTAAAACCTGTCCCGTGGGCGACCGACCTACTCTACTCTAGTTGAACTTCTAGTACCGAATACATCCTTAACAGATACCAAGCCCGACAATGATTGCCGCTATCATTTTACTTCAGCTATTTTTCGATTTCCCCAGCGACTCCTCCGCAGCGCCACTCCAAAAATACGGATGGCGTCCAACACTCGGGAATGACACCGCCCTCTTCGAATCACAGGCACCATCCTGGGTATCTGAGCCACAATACCGGGGAACCTGGGGTATCATATACAGCTGCACCCTAACCATCATCTTGACTGTCTACAAGTCGTTACATATGAATATACCAGCACCAGACGAAGGTTACCAGTTGTATGTCCGTGGGCTAAAATGGGCGTTGATCGCTCTTATCGCTCCCGAGTTTGTCCTAATGTATGCATTCGTACAATGGCATGAAGCTATACGACTCTGTGCCGATCTCGAAAAGTTGATTCCGAAGGAAAATCCAGACGACAGCCCCCAAACCCACATAGCAAAAGACACATCCTCCGAACAATCATGCGCCAGCGAGTCTCAAATCGATCTAGAAAAAAGCACATCTTCCCAGCAATTACACACACGCAAAGAGTCTTACGAAAGTTTGCTGCCAGACGCAAAATCGGCACCGTCCACTGATAGCGATGCGCAATCGATAGACAGTACCGCAAAAGGAGGGATTTTTCTTGACCCTGGTGTTTGGGTCAGTCTGTTGACCTCACCATTGAAACTTTCGTTACCATCCGCACCATTCCAGGGTCTTACGTTATCCTTAGCTGGGCCAGCCAGCGAGCATTTCCCGCTGAAATATGGATTCTATGTCGGTATGGGAGGTTTTGCGGTCGATACTACGAAGCTCTATCCTATTGGACAACTTACGATGAGCCCGAGTGTGATTTTCCCCCACGACCGAGCCGCTGTCACGGCCTCAGGAGTCCTTGCATTGGCCAGACGCGGTCGTTTCCTGAAACTCAAGGCTGAAACAATAAGCGACAAGAGCAAAGCGGATACCCTTGCTAAAATTTTGGCTATCTTTCAAGTTTCTTGGTTGGTTGTTGAGGTTAAATCCCCTACCACTCACCGCCATTCAGATACTTACTATATATTCAGACCAGCGCCCGAAAGGCAAATGGGGTGCCAATTTCCCTTCTTGAGATTCATACCTTGGTGCATGTTTTCTGTGCGCTCGTCATGTATTGCTTTTGGCTGAAGAAGCCGGTTGGGATAAAGGATCCGGTAATCATTGAGGAAGAAGATGCCAAGGTGGTTTGGGAAGAACACCATCGCCGTATCTCCAGTCGCCGGTCCTCTTATCCACCCAGAGTTTTCTCATGGAAGCTGGTACGGCGGACCTCTTCGAGATACGAAGACGCGATATCACCCAGGGCTTATGGAACACCACACATTGTTTATGACTTTGGGTTGTCTGAATATCTCATTATACGGGGTTTGATGGTCGTCGTTGCGGCAGCGTACGGAGGAGTTCATTTGGCCGCATGGAGTTTTGATTTGCCTACGAAGATCGAAAGCTACGTTTGGAAGGCTTCGTGCATCATTATGCTTGTTAGCAGCTTACCTATGCCTCTTTGGTCTCTCATGGGTAACTTAATGTTTTATCAGGACCTTTCCGTCTGGGGGGCGGTTAAGAGACTCCACGAAACTATTTGGTCCCCTTTCCCGCGCGATGGGCTGAGATTAGTGGTTTGTGTGGTGTTATATGTGTACTTTGTGTTTTCGTTGATACTTTTACCCCTTTGTATCAGTGCTCGCGTAGCAATTATCTTGGAGTCTTTCATTTGCTTACGGCAGGTACCCCAAGGGGTTTATCTTAAGGTTTCTTGGACACAGTATATCCCACATATATAATCCTCAATTTCGTTGGATTTTTCACATATTGCATTACTTTTTTTGGTTACTTTATGTCGGTTATTCGTTACTCGGGCAGGACTTTGCATTTAATATTATTCTTACCGTTACATTATTGATCGTTTGTTCCTTCAGTCAAATATTCACACACCAACCTTAGAGATCTGTGGGTGAGAATTGGGTATTAGAATGGATACCAATACTCCGATTAACCATCGAGGGGAGACATGTCGATCTTTCCTTCTGATCTCCATCTCTACTGTAAGAGCTAACCCGTTTTACATTTAAGGTGAGTCGTATGACATCTTTCTGTACTAATTCTAGATATGTTCCTGATGACAGTGAATGAGAATTCGGATATTGGGCTTAAAATTCGCAAGGTAAGAATGATACGGTCAATTGTTAGAGTAATGTTTACCGGGTAGTGGTCACGGCGTAGTTGTCATTGTTCTCGGCGCTAACTCAACAGGAAAAACACGTCCACCCATACCAAGCCGCTACCCCCAAATCAAGCGCCCGAACCGCCACCACGTGGCCAAACATGCGTCGTTTGTCCGCCGCTTCTGTTTCCCGCTACTCGCTTTTGCGAAGGGTCGCAAAGGGCAGGTATTAGATGATTTGTGTGAGTAATTGAGTAAGTGCTAGAAGCACTGGCATGTAGGATGAGCATAACTGTAGCCTAAATAAAACACGGATTCCGGGTGTTTATCACCGGAAACTGGAGGGAATAATTATAAGAAAAAGGTGTCTCATCTTTATACTTCATGCGGTATCCTGAGGATTCATACATAATTTCGGCATGATTCAGTGGTAGTTTGTGTGAAACACGTTGCACTCCGACAGGAAACATATATATACCGAATTTAAATTCATTGGTCGCCACATTCTAGGCTGGTAGTGTGAATTTCGTGAAAGGTATCACGCTAGATGTTGCGGATGAGCGCCGTAGTTATTGAATTATTTACCATATTGGACGTCAACTGGAATCTAGGAGGTCTTTGGAGTCGAATCTCAGCTAGACGGAGACAATGTAGAGTGTGAAACTTGGCTCGCTGGATTACATACTCTAAGTTTCAGAGTAGAACAGATATGGGCCGTACAGCGTCAGAAACATTTCACTGCCACATCGAATTATACTCTTAACTACAAAATGCCTAAAAATAGGCTATCTGCAAAATTAGATTCTGGGGTGGTTATGACGCTGCGTCGCCCTTAGCTAATACTTAAACGCGGCGGTATTCCAGAGTTAAGTGCTAGACACCTACATTTACCGAATGAATAAAACTTAACGGAGGTAGGTTATTGATGTAAAGGAATAGTCTTTATTTACTAGGACACATTGAAGCAACGAATACTGCATTTACCTCGCAATTCGAACGGGCAACCCTCAAGATAACGTGAATTTAGACCAACTGGAAATGGAGAACCTGGTGTGACATAGGGGGAGGTGAAAGTTGTGACAAGGCTGAGCTCGTAGGACTCGCTAAATGACACCAACCTGTTGTTTTGCTTATAACATCTAGTGCTTTTGCTTTCCTACAACCTTGATTTGCCTACGGCGGGTTGGTCGGAGTGACCCGAAGCCTAATACTCAATGAGCACTCTGCCTGTGTGGCTTGTTAGAGCTTTCATTATGAGAAAGATCTAAAAAGCATATAACTGTGCTATCTATGTAGTGGTTGAGATTGCTGAAAGTCAAAATCTACTTCGTACGCACTGAAGAGGTTTTTGTCCAGGTTGTCTCAGATTTCGAGCCCCAAATAACCGTATCACGTGCGAGGGGATTAAGGGGCTGTCATACTCTAAGTAGAGTGAATACAGTATGATTAAAACAAAACAAAAAACCCCCGTATCACGTGCATCAGCAGCATTCATCCTACCATCATACCATAAGAGCCTGAATAGAGGCAACGAGCCTGAATTCCCAGAGCAAATAGATACCCCTATCTAGAGCACGGCAACTGCGCAAAGCTGCGTTTGATAGAAAAAGCAAGATTTAGTTAGACCTATAAGCTGGACATCAGCCCCTTCCCCCTTCCCGTTCTCCGTTTCGCCCTTCCCCTGAACATAACGGTTTCCTAGCTTATCAGATATGGCACAGTGGAATATAACTAAGCTGCAGCCATCTGCAGGCTATTTATAAAACACTGTAACAAACAAAATCGTCACGGAAGAACAAATAAAGTTGATCATGGGTGATATCTAGTTAGTGAGTCTATGTAGTGCACAAGGGCTAGAAATTAAAAGACCTCAGCCCCAAATTTTGAGTCAATTTCCCCCGTTTTATCCAGTGTTTGACCGCACGATTGTAATTCTCACAGCCGCAGGGGACTAAACAGATTCCAGAGGTTATATCGTGACGAGAAGGTAAATGCAGCTAAGCAGTAAAGAAACGTCGGAGTGGAGCATAGAACAGAGCCGACTTCTTCGATTCCACTTCTGTTTGGTTGTTGTCGGTTTTGGGAGCATTTGTTCGCGTTAGAATCATGCTCAAAACTGCAGCACAGATTTATTTCCCCAGAAGCATTACCAAGATACCAAGTACCCCATATGCAGTTGGTATTGTTGCGCGCAATTGCGATTAGAGGAGACGCTAAATGACATGCGCAGCATTATCGGGCAGGTTATTGTGCCCGGTCTAAACGTCATTAGTCTATAATATCATGTATATCCAAGGACACCAGCCAAGTTCTCTGATTCACCTCTAAAAATACCATACTCTATGTCGCATCCAATGCATATATAAGTGCACATCTAGTCTCCAATCACCAACATAGGCCACGAACACTGTCGTCTCGAATCTACTCCTCCACTTTGTTCAATCTCTCTACCCTAACTGACTGAATCTATACCTTCATAACACCAAATCCTTTCGTATATTGACCAAAACCCGATTAGCTAAATCCCAGCACATCTCAGGATGGGGTGGGCGGGCGCTCATGGCGGGATCTGCTTGATAGGGGTGGCCATCGCAGTTTATTTCGTATGGTGCATCCTTTCACCGCGTACTGGACAGGATTCAAAGAGCTCTGGGACAGAGCAAAGGAATGTACCACTAGCCACTCCCGTTCAATCAACTACAAGTGCAGGTAAAGTCCATGGAACCTCCCTAGAGAGTTCACATTGGCTAATGATGTCCAAGTACAAACGTATACTACTTACCCCCAATGCCGAAGCATACCACTCGCCTATGGAAGCAAAATCCAAATTCCGTATCGACCATTAGGATTCACTCGCGCACCAACACATCTACAAATACCACACTGGCGAGTTGTACCTTTGCCACTGCAACAAGCCAATTATGTACATGCTCTGCGATCGGCTTACGAATCTCGAATTGCATACTTTCACCAATGTCGGTACCCGGACTGTATTACCTACGCCAGCTGTGCAGGAAATCTCCAAGCGAGAGAACTGGACAATAGATTAGATGCCAGACAAAACCAAGAAAACCCTGCGGAGTGCATGCCTGATGCAGGAGCATAGGTGACAATAAAACTCACACTAAATTTCTGGTGGAGTGATTCTACAAAGTAACTACCGCGATCGATAACAAAACAAAACCGTCAAGTATGTACCCCCGCTAAGCTCCGAATCTCAAGGTTGGCACTTCTAAATAAACTTTATTGACAGATTTGCTGGTTGGGCACTATGAGAATGTGTTACAATTGCTATACGCGCACATCCCGGAGGTCTCGCATCAAGAATTAAAATATCCGGCAAACCGAGTAAAAAGAGCCCCAAGAGCGAAGGGGCTAGTAGACCATAGAGCTGGTCGTTTTGTTTTTTTGGTTATTTTTTTGGTTTTACCCGGTTTGGAATTGTGTAGAATCTGGTGGAAATGATTGAACCGAGTGCTCAGTAGACACGGGTTGTTGTGGATTTGTTCAGCATGTTTGTTGGTTGATTCCTTATTATTTTGTTCAGCATGTTTGGTTGTCGTAGTTGTGTTCAGTATGTCGGTTAATTCCTTGCATGTTTTGTTTTGCCATTGCTCTTGTATTGAATACATACTAAGTACTTAGTTATTGCTGTTTCACAGAAATAAAAATTAGACACGGCTGGGCCGGTGAGATACTTATAAAAGTGTAAAGCATAGAAAAAGCAGACACTAGTGGTTGTGGCATGTGATTCATTCGTGACTGAGATCGTCCAGTCCGCCCGTTTCACGTGATCCGATAGCGTCCTATATTACCGATTGTATCAAAGTATCCTGAACGTGTGCACTTCGCTAGTTACTACATTTATGCTACTACCACGTGCTAGTCTAACAGTTGTTTCTTCATATCGACTGTCTTCTCTAAATATTGATAGTGACCGCAGTTAGTATTCAACCTGATGCAATATGGAGAGAACCCTGTATAGACTTATGGTACAGAAAAGAGAGAAGAGACGGACTCGAGATATATACATGGGAGTTGTGTGCCATATGCCACACCAGGTGTTCATCATCAGCCTGGTTACAGCCAGCATGCATCAGGCGCCTTTTAACTGTACTGGTTACAGTGGTTCGGACACAGGTGGGTGCTGACAGATATTTCTCATCGGATAGTTGTTGCTGACGGCATTTGGGTATCGGACACCGTAATGTTGCCTCTGCGAAGCTTTGCGGCTATGGGGGGACACGGAGGAGCAGCAACCGTTATTGACTATTGAAAAAGCGTGGCTAGAATGAGGGATAGTCATGTCAATCCAGTTAGCCACTACATGATTGTGTCCAATGTAGAACTATAATATGATAATTAAACTACATTCCATAGTAATTCTAACACTCACTTAACTACCACATGGCTATCTTTTCTCTAAAGTATTTGCGATTGCTGTGTACTGACAGTGAAACAAAGCAGATGACAAACTACGGCCCCGGTATTAGATACATTACCACTGTGTGCCAGCATTCTTGTTCCTCATAACCAACACAATTCACCATGAAAAAATACCCCATCGATCCAATCAATGTAACAACGAAACGACCGAAATTTATACTCCTCACTATTACTCTCCATCAATTCTCCTAATAACTACTATAAAATTCGGATATGGAAGATTTGGAGTCGCAACTACTAGAACAAACCATCTGCCACGGTCTTAGCTATAAGAGATACTTAAGGAGACTTAGAAGTGTTCTCTTGGGCAGTGCTACCCCATGAGAGACGTCTTTACCCTGTCGTTTAATGTACACTGAGAAATATGGCGGCCCTTGTTCACGCAGTACCCAGCTAGGACTATTTAGCCCAAAATATTCCCCCGGTATCAGACGTCGGATAAAGTATGGGTCCGTGGAACTATCGTAGTATGGCCAATATCCGTATGCTTCGTCCACACCCACTACATCGGCCCCACTCTGCAGAAACATTGAAATAATCCCTTTAATGTTATCTTTAGGCTATTTAGCGTACTTCGCTTGCACTATTGCTCTTCTAACACTATTCTAAGCTCATCATTGTCAAATATCCCATAGTCCAGAATGCATTTGACAGAACCTAATTGACGAGAGTCGGCGGCGCAAACAAGTGCGGTAAACTCCCCGTACGACCATAGCGTGATATCCGCCCCCGCTTGTATGAGCAACGAAATCGATTCCAGACGTCCTTTGCGAGCGGCGGCCATCAATGGTGATTCTTTATTCTTATTCAGAGCATCGATATTGGCGCCATGTTTCAGAAGTAGTGTAATCATCTGTGTGTGGCCATTTTCGCTCGCAAAATGAAGAGCGGTATGTCCTTTAAAGCTGACCATCAAGCGCGGTATTCCGCCAATATTTGCCCCGTATTTCTCTAAGAGCCTAGTCGCAACCTCCAAGTTCTATATCCGGGCAGCCCAGCAGAGCGCTTCTATACCTTTGTCCTCTTTGATAGCTGTCGAGTAAAGTAAAGGCAACAGACAGGGTTGGACAAGCACGCGGAGGCCGGGATCTCGGGAGATGATACGAATAAATTGTCTGAAATCGGTTGCGGGAAGTTTTTCGAGGATGAGAAGTAATAGCTCCGTAGGCAGTATATGGAAGATGGAAGGCTTCGCTGCCATGGTGGTCAGGGTGATAGTGTCTGGGTTTAATGGAAGTCACTTGTCTGAAGGACTTATATCCCGGTTGCATGCAACAGTGTCTCTTTCCTTATTGAATCTAGTTCGATGCGATGAGATGCTATTGAGGAGGTTCTACGCAAGAGAGCAGATCTGGTTGGGCGGTGGTTGCTGTGTGATTCCGTAAGAGTTTTAGGAACGCCTCAGGGAACGGGCTCGTTGTGTTGAGATGCTCTCACGAGAAAGGAGGCGGTGATCTTGATGGTGATGTGGCGGAGAGTGTGACTGTTGAAGTTAGGATTGTCTGAGCGTATGCTAGAATTTTAAAGACTGGTGGAGAAAGATCGGATCTAATTAGGGTATAACATTCATGCCAAGACAGATACAGCTTGGGAAGTGACTCGACCGTATGGAGTAATTCTAGTCTTGGCACTTCGCAAGCCGACCGTCAGTTGATGGTGCCAAGTATCATACACAGTCCGATATATTATTAAGAAAGCTCAAATGACTGAGTACCAACTCGTCTTATGCAAAGACTCACTGTTCGCTTTGGTGGCATCACGAAAGTAGACCGTATCACTGCTGGAACGAAGAGCCCCCTTCCTGTAACCATCAGCAAACAAGAATTCAGTAGAGTACTGCGAGAAAAGAAGGGTAGGCTGATTAATTCCAGCATCAGGCGCTAGTCTGACTTGTGTAATTCGGCTGTATGTGTTGTTGAGACTTGAGCGTGATCATTCTCTAGTCTATAGCCGCTATATTTTGCTACGATAGGTGATAGAAACGCCTCCAAATTTGGTTCATTTTGATAGGCATCTGCTAGGTCAGTGGTACGAAACAGGACTAAATCCAGCGTCACGGACCCTCAAAAGCGAGAGCGGAAGGCGTCACAGCAACCTCGTCATTAAAAAAAAAGGATCATAAATGAATGGCTGTTTGAAACATTGTGCTCGTTACAGTATATTTGCTTTGGATTTTTTCGGGTAGTACTATTATGGCGTGGTTCGATATTAACACGGTCAACTTAGCGGTAGGGACTTTGCCTAGTAAGCTTATTTGGACGTCAAGCACTACCAGAAAGTCGCTGTGTTTATTCTTGGCACATTTGGCAGAGTATTATATAACGGTTATGAATTTTGGCTTAACTATACATTTGGGCTTAACTTTGGATATTCAGCGTAAAATTCAGCGCAAAAACTTTAGTCTTTAAGAGTAGTCTTGCTGTACTGTGAGCTACCTTATACTTACCTTTGTTAGCTTGCTCTTCTTATTAGATGGCTACGTCATAGATTAAATATTTCTGTTATGACTGCGGGAGTGGCCAGGGAGACTATCAAAGATATTAATATATGGCAGGCCTGCTGTTCCTAGGGAACTGCAAAGTCGGGTAACGATATAATACCACCGTTTTATTTGATGCAACAAACATTCATTCGTCATGTTATAGGTAATTGTGGCCTAGTCTGTCTGAAAACTGACTGAAGCGAACGCTCTAGAAAAGTCATCCCATTAATTTTCCCTGGTCTAACATCCCTTAGACGTTTGTATATTCATGTAAAAAATAGTGATAAGTATTCTCTAGTTTGTAAATGTAGTTACTGCGAAGATAGGGCCGTGGCATTATGCTAAATCACTCCAACGACCTCCGTAAACCCAGTCACCCACACCGGTTTCCACGAGCCTACCTCTGTGCACTGTGTTGCACTCGATCCTCTGAGAACATTGCGGCAGAACGATATCACGGTGTGGATTCGAATGATCGTGTGAGAGAACGGAACTGTCTTTTTGAAATATATCCTGATTACTTGATGCGAATACGATATGTTAATGATTGTCATGACTCGTGATGCCATGAAAGGTGGAAATGTGTGTCTTATCTACGGTTTAAACCAGCTGGCAAGAATACGATATTGGCAATGTAACCAGCGATGGGAGGCATGCTTGAATGCCTGAAAAAAGTAGAGCTCAATGTAAAGTTGATTTGGAAATTTATAATGAGTTACGGATTCCATGGCTCTAGTGATGGCCTTAGAAAGTAACTGCTCGCGCGGAGGAGCCTGTAAAAAGATTACGAGCTTGGGTATTTCGTATGATATAGCAATTCGAGGAGGTTGATTGCTGGCAAAATCCGCACATTGCATGGCACCTATTGCTGGTCTGTCCGAAGAACTGAGCGTTAACTCCGATGTGTGATTCATTATGAATTATAAAAGGTACGCATTCGATTAAGCCAGCGACTCACTAATTCCATAACTGGCAGAACTCACGCCAAGACTAGAAACTAATGAATAGACTAAAATAAATACTGGTTTTAGATTATATACTTCCGAATTTAGAAAGCTAACCTAATTACTCTAGAGAAGCGCCTTTTACACAAATATATATAGTACATATCATACTTAGCCGACTCAAGATGGCGTGGAGGGCACCATAGCATAACCCTATGCTACACCGAAATCGTTGGGTACGTTTTAATAACAATATGTCATTCTAATAAACGTACTGTAGGTCCTCGAACAAAGGTACGACCCTGAATTGACTGGAGTGTTCGGACCTTGTTTAGGCACACTATATTAAAAAGTTAGATGCCTGATGAAACTAGTTAATTTAAAACACTTAAGGAACGCCTAATTTCCAAAATCATGCCATATATGGTAATTATTCAGCCGCCTTTATCCGAGTACAGGAACAAATCAAAAAATAATGCTTGAAAATAATGAGTACTTTTGCGCGATACTATTCCTTCGTGAAACAATCCATAAATTATCGCATGAAATATGCATATTTACGCATTTCGATTTTCTAGGCATTATGCTACTTCTTATAGTATCAAAAATAGCAACGCTTAATATCTTTAATCAAGCGGGGTTACGCTTTATTTTAGTTGATATTAACGTTTTAAGAATGGCGTGATTACGTTTTAATGTTTTAGAGATACTATCGTTTCTAAAAATGCGTATTTACGTATAAACATGACATTAACATGGATTAAAAGGTTTTTGTTTTGAAAAATTTCGTATCACACATTAATATCCGCCAAAATAAGTGATGTATTCTGTGTAGGGTGGTGTCGGGATATAGAATGAAGGATCGTATCAGCAGACCGGTCCGAAAGGAGTATTGTTGAGTTGCAAGGTTAGCATGCCGTGGGAGCATCGGATGGATACACCCATGCTCCGAACCCAATGCTGTGTTGCCCGGATTAAGAATAAGATTGTTCGCAGAAAAAGCAAAGTATTGGTATTCGGAATCCTGGGAAGGTGATGTCATCCTACTACCCCTCTTCCCTTCATACACATACTCGGGTGTCCCCTCTTCAACTTCCTGGCACGAAATGGACTCTTCTATCATTTCCGTCTATAGCTACGATAGGTGCGTGCTAATAAGATTTTTTCTACAGCTGAGAATATTAATATCAAGCCTTTTTGGGGTCAAGATCATGGGCGAGATTGCGCAGATCGAAGAACAGGGGAGGCGACTAATGGCCAGAACCATGCCACGCCTTGTATCAGTCAGAGCGACAGTACGCCAACCACATACTGTGTTTTGAAATGCTGATGTCACCGCAGATCCTCCGCGCCAGTATTTTCCGTTTCTATCAAAGGCGACGATAAGCTTTCGCTCTCTGGGAACTATAAGCTTTACATTAATGTGACACATCACGGAAACACCTCCGGAAAACACATCACCTTTCGCGAGCCTTGCATCGGCTCCATGATCTGGAGCAATCAATGGGTACTGGAGCACATAACCGTCGACGGCGATGTGAGAGTCCCCGAGAACGACAATGAACCCTGTCTAGTAGGGATAGATATAGATGAAAAAGATGTTGTTGGAGTAAATAAGAATTATATCGCCCTGGGCCCCGGAGAAAGTTACGAGATTGAGCACGCTTTCTATCCAGTGAACTATGATTTTGAAGAAGAAATGGAGAGAGGGGAGAGATATAGGTATCGATATGTGGGGGGGAATATTACGTGGTGGGATTGGGGGATGAAAGAGGTCTGCTGTGATGTCTGGTCGCTGGGATAAAACGGAACTAATGCAATAGATAGGAACATATACAGACGAAGGTATTCCGGTTCGAGACGAGCCACTCTGAGCGACCAAAAATTGTATTGCCGGCGTCAAATGTAGTGGAATATGCTGTTTCTGAATGAGTGGATCATTATAGAAATTGGCCCCGCGGGTGAGGGCGAGGAGCTAATGCCCATATGCCATGCAAAGGAATCTCTTGTTCTATAGCCAAGGTAGAAGTTCAAGGGTTGATAAACTTGAGCGAGGTGTAGAGTGGTCATGTATTTCGAACATTTCTAACTGATGTTGGCAACCGGCTCAAATATGATCTGATCGGGCGGTGTTGCGAATATGCAGGGGAGAACTGTGTGTGTGTATAGACCTAAGGTACAGAGACAAGAGCGAAGGAGAAAGACTGGAGATATATCCATGATGCTTGTATACCTTACCATCAGCCCGGTTACAATAAGTTTGTATGAAGTCTGAAACGTCTCAGATCTTATTATGCAACATGTAGGAGGTAGGTATTACTATATTATCTGAAAGGAAGTCGCTGATACTGAGATCGCCGAATTGACTCACAGGCTACGAACTCACAGTCGTAGACATCCACGAGTTTTCACTCGCCACCGCCACTGGCATTTGCAATCGTGAGCTTCCATAGACTTCCATGGAGTTCCAGGCCTTCATGTATATAAAGACAGAGCTTCTCCCTTAGATAGTAGAATATACTTCGCCCACTTTACATTCGTAACAGTAGGTGTTACTTTGGATGGTTCGGTGACTTCTTGATTGACTTCTGTATCTCGAGGGCCAGAGGCCCGTATATGCACAATCTCCCATATGCGTACGCGTATGCTCTGACATGAGACGCATCACCCTGGTCCTGATGCATATCCTCATACAACCACCATCTTCATACAAGTCTTCATTCTCATACAAGACATCAGACGGCGCTGAGACTCACGATCCAAGTACACATGCAACAGTAGGTGTTGAAATACTAATTGCTAGAAGCTTATATTCTCAAGTACAGGTACATTCGTGATCTTATATATACGGTGTTCGGAGTATGTCTTGTATGTCTTGTACGCATGCATGCGCACTCAGCTGGCATCTCCAGCTGATGAGTCTGGCATCTCCAGCTGAGTCTGGAATGACCATCATCTTAGAGAGATTATGCATCAGCCCAACTGAAGCCATACGCCAGGGAGATAGACCATATATGCAACAGTAGGGTAGAGTGCGCTATCGAGTGATGGATTATGATATCGCAACCTAACCCTGGCTGCCTTGTCCAAAACTGCAACACGGTCTTCATTGCTATTGAACTGCGGGTTACCTAGATTATTCACCTTTTACACAACTGTGTGTGTAGTTCGAAGACTGTTCAGATATGACTGTCCACATGAGTCCTGGTATGGCGGTACGCGGATACAGATAACTGGTCAGTTAAGAAGTTCTGCCGGCATATTCGGGGTTCGGTGGTGTCAGGTGAGCTGAGTACTCTCGTCCAGCAGCTTACGATTTGTAGCAGATAAAACGCTACAGTGCGTAAATGACTCTCCTCACAGCATCGGGACGTTATATAATAAACATCAAAGTTCATTCGTAAGATAATAATGTATGCTTCCCGTTATTCCGCAACCACCGGCTCAAACCCCCTACAAGAATTCTGCCTAATTTTGCTCCACCAAGGAAAACACCCTTACACCGTTGCTTGTCTCACCCGCTTGTTCGTCGCTCGAGGAGCGACCTACCTCTTCGTCCACTTCGGGGTGGGGTTTCTCCATCTTCGCACTGTTCCTGCCCACTAGCACATTGATTCCCGTTCCATCCAAGTCTTGAAGACATGTCCCGCTCTCGAGATGTTGTATCATTGCCGATAGATTTTTGAATCTTCGTGGGCATTTACTGCTCCCGAGGCAGTCGATGAGCTTGTTGTCTTGGGTGGAGTAACTAGCGGCTGAGTAACTAGTGGCGGAAGGTATTTCTTCTGCGATGGGGTTGAGACAGTTGTGTCTAATGTACTCTTCAAACGAAAAGTGCTGATTGCAGTGCCTACAGTTGAACCTCACTGGCCGGGGCGGAACGTGAGATTTCAGTGTATGTGCAAGGAAATTCACCCTGTCGGTACCGAAATGCATGTTGCATTCCGAACAGTGAAGATTGCTACGCGTAAAAGTATCAAGATGAAACTGTAACTGACCATCGGCCGTTTCGCTCTCAAGGATTTCTTCGTCGCAGATATCGCACCGTTTCGGTGGTAACTTCTGATGAGTGTCGGCATGTATGCATTGCTCGAACCTGGTATCGAAAATTATATCGCAGTCGCCGCAATAGAGGTTCTGTGCTTTGCACGCATCGATGTGTTGCTGAGAGCGTTTGTGACTGCGGATATTTTCACCAGGTGTCCGATCAGTTGAACATATATCGCAGAAAATGCTTCTCCAATGGAGGTTGTAGGGTGATAGTGCCTCCTGTAAAAGATTGCCCGTTACTGCCAGAGCCTTGGTCTGCTTTCTTTCCTTTCGCGTAGATGTGGTAGTGAAACGGACGTTGACTGAAACGTTCCTCATGACCGGGGGTGCGTGGATTCTCTCGTTGTGCATCTGTATACCGAAAGGTCCCAAAAATGCCTTCTTGCATACCTCGCAGTAGAATCCTTTGGTCCTGGACCTGTCAACGTGTAACCACCCTAGTCGATGGACGTTCACTTCTCCTCTCTTAACCGAGACGTCGCACAAACGGCAGTTGCGTTCACTGGGGCCCAGGCCCAAAGGAAAAGATCCGATTGGGTTTGTTATCGGTGATGAGTAATGATTACCGGAAGTGCGCCGCCCTTTCTCCCTCTCTAAACTCACTCTAGAGTATATATCAGCAAGTGGTATGCAATCAGAAAATCATATGTACATACTGCACGGGAAGGAACGTAGTGTTAGAAGCCTCCTGAGGAGCATGTTGCAATATCGGCGGGGCTGAGAGATTCAACTTTTGTGCGGCCAACACCGAAGCTTTGTGCGACACACTACGCATATGCTTAGATAGGTCGCCTTGGTCCTGGAATCCCTGATTGCATGTACCGCATCCAAATAGTTCCTTGTGTCGTTGTGATGTCCTGACATGTAGATCGCGTATTGGTTTGGTTAGAAACTGAAGATTGCAAAGCTGACAAGAACGTTTTCCAGCGGCGGTCGAGGTTAATGGCGTACCCAAGGCAATGGTCGGATTCTTGGCTACCATGTCCTCCGCTGTTGCGACCTGGTGGGAATAAGATGTGAAATGCTTGTTGCGCTGCTGGATGGAACGGAAGCTGAGATTGCAGAAGTTGCAGCGTGTCTCATTTTCGTTTTGCATGGTGGCGATAGAGTGCGATGTATTTACAATCGTACTCAAAATGACGGTTGTGGTTGAAATAAGAGAGGGATAAGAGATGTAGCATGTGCGGGGTCTGTACATGTGATGTTGTGCGACCAGCGACTATATTAAGCTCCAGTTGTGTCAGGGTATCCCTGGCAACCGAAATGGCTGTTATCATTATCCCGCAACAGCTCATATGATCATATATTTATCAGGTATCTATTGATCCACATGCTAAACATTCAACTCAAGAAAACGACACCCCTAAAAGACAGGCCGAATGCACATGCCGGAAGTCCCCAAGGAACGGCTAAATGCACAACAAAGTACGGCCACGGGCATACTTTTCTTAACTCGATCGAAGAAAAGGAATCGAAGTGGGGCTGTGTATTTAACCCCGCACCTAAAGGTGGTCAGACAGCGATAACGATGGAGAAATGACTGAACATTTCTGCAGCGAAGGCACAGACCGTTAACGAGCGCAGGAATCAGATGCAAAGTCCAGATGCGGGAGGAATATTCCTATTGACCGACAAGCGTACCGGTGCAATTAATGGGGTCGTACAGATCAATACGAAGAGCCAACCTATCAGACACGAGAACAGTAAAGGTGTGGAAAGATACCGAGTACATCTGCGTTCACCCAGGACGTGGAAGAAACCCGGATGCGTGTGAGAGAATATTTACATAAGTGAGGAATAATATAAAGATATCGCCCCCAAACCAGTACCAGGATTCCGGCTTCGCCTCAATACTAAAAAGTCAACCAAGCTGAAGATACACCACCCTTAGGCTAGATAATGGTCCGCATTCCTTGTGCGGAATTGGGATAGGCATCTCTTGACGTCCTTCACATTATTGTGGGGCTAAACCAAAAACTTCTTTAAAGGTGATTAGAATAATGCCAAGACAACAACTCGTAGGCCATGTAACCATAGCCTAAACTGAGACAATCTCTTGAAGCGGACTCGTAATGTTGTGAAATGAATCGATTGGCCTGTCTATCTAGAAGTTGAACCTTTCCAAGTGGTTGGAGATATAGGTGTGCACGAAATGGGGTTGAGCAGGGGAGCGTTGGGCGTCCAGCGAAATACTCCATGCCAAACAACAAATTATGATACCGCCAAGGCATGCCTTCACCTAAAAGTTGAAATGGACAGGCTAACAGGCTTCAATTGAAAGAGCATCAATTGCCTGCTATCTCGTGAAGCTGCAGGCTGAATGATCAAAAACTGGTTTGCCTGCAAAGGAGTGGGAACTATCTTGTGATACCCTGGATCCTAGAATGCAGCCTCGATTTTCAATCCCTGTTCGCAAATAGTTCGTAAATAGTTCGTATACCCTACAAGAGAATATTCATCACTAGGCTCCGATGGCACTCGCGACCCAAAATTGAGTGTTCATTATGCACTTTTAGCGTCAGGCTTTCCTGTCCAACAGCTAAATGTTGTTAACGGCGACAGCATCTCTCAATAATACTGAAAACATACTGTATATGTTCCATGAACAGTATAATATGACCGGTAAATGTTTGGCTAGCCTAAATTGATTGCGCCTAATGTGGTGTCCCGTGCGAAATGCCTTTGTTACTTTAGTTTTATAGGTTGGCGGTATGCTTAAGCTAGTACAATAATATGTTTGATACTAAAGGTTACTGGAATTCATCTTGCATCATGGCAATAATGGATGCCTGAACGCTATATCGGGATGAATATGTGCTATATCTGCTCATTCTAGCGGCCGCGCAGAACTATTCACGTTGATTGGTCTTATGCATACTTAAACTTGGTATATGGTGATGACGACTCTGCCCCCTTTTGTTGGTGGGTTACACGTTGATAAGGAATGGATTTCGGGAATAAACAAATATACCCTAGCACTTAAAAGTCACTAACTTCTTCAACCTCGACAATAATCTCAATTCCCCACTGTACTCAGCTTGACCAAAATATTCTTCCCAATTCACAAATTATCGTTCTACTTTGATATACATTTCGACTCATCTTTTTGGTTGACTACTTGAAGTAGCAATGGACACTCCTGCTCCTGCACCTCAATCTCCACCTCTACAGCCTAACCCTCCTTCGACCCAGAAGGAACATTCCACCCAGGAATGGAATAGACATCGTCAGACCATTTATCGACTTTACGTTACGGAAGATCGCACTCTCTCTGAAGTCAGAAGAGTCATGCAACAAGTGTATAACTTTGTAGCAACGTATGTATATGGGCAGTTCATTTTATCCCTCGTATATCTCTAAACTAGAGTATGCTGCTAAAGTATGGTGTGGTTAGAACTGACCAGTTTAAACCCAAGATCAAACTCTGGAACATGCGAAAGAACATTTCCAAGCGGAAAATGTTGAAGATACTCTTGAAACAACAGCAACGTCAGAACCAAAGAAAGGACACGACATTCTACTTCCATGGACAAGTAGTCTCCCAACCCAAATTGAATCTCGCTTGGGAAAGACACAGGAATGAACTGTCCCGTCATATTGTTGGTTCCCCAGTTTGTAAGTAAACAATTCCAAATAGTTTGGCTACTGTTTGTCAGAATAGTTCCGACAGCCTCAATTTCGGGCGTGGAATACCAGACTCCACAATTGCCCGACTCACAACCCGATGCACATTCGCCACGTCCTATGTCCTTTGATTTTATGCTCGGGACTCGTACAGCCGATGGAGCGAGAAGTATCACGCCTACCGAGGGCATACAATAGTTGAGCACGCAGTCACAGGACTTAAGTGTTCGGTGGGATGCGATGAGCCCCCAATGGAGCCCATGGCCTCCAGAACATTCAGTTATCAAAGAATTCGTCGGTGTTACTCCTGTTTCGCACTCTGTATCAGCTACAGTTGGCGCTATGCAGACACACCCTCCTCCAGAAACTGGCGACACAATACAACCGCAGCAGTCAACATCCGGCGAGTTGAATGAATTGGATATTTGCTCAGGCGCAGTTACTGATGTGGATGAAAGTATTGCCCCTTCTAGAGAAGATCTCCCCCTGCAACATCTAACCCTGGAAATCGATGAAACGTATACACCGACGCCCAGCGACTCTTGTCGCTCGGAGACCCATAATGTGTCACTACCGCAACGCAGGGTATCTCCCTCTGCCAATCAGACAAGACCAGTTGAACAGCAACCATCGCAACAGCTACGTGCGGACAAACCGACCCTTTCACTAGCTGATCACTTCAACAAGGCGCTGCAACATCTGCAGCAAAGTCACACGGAAAAGGCGCTAGAGTCCTTAAGTCAAGCGTTTACGGAACTTCCAAGCACCATGGATGACATCGATGCGCTTAACGCAATTCTAAATATCGGCTTCATACTGGCTAACAAAGCTGACGGCATACTGGCGTTGGAATGTTTTGGTCGAGCTTTGGCAGGATTTGAAAGGGTTCATATGAGTGATGAAATTGTACTGGCACTCAAAGGCATGGCCGAAATATCCGAAGAGCAAGGAGACTGTAAGCCTGCTCTGGACTATTACATTCGATTGTTAGAAGTGTTGGAAGAGGCAGGAGATGAACAGAACGCTCCAGGAGTTCTCAAATGCATTGCTCGCTTATCCGAAGATCAACAACATTATGATTTAGCGTTAGAATATTATACCCGTGCACTGGCTATAGTGGGTGATGACTGCCAGTGTGCAAACGCCCTCCTCCATATAGCCAATATATATCAAAAGCAAGGACGCATCGAGAAGGCACATAGAAGTTTTTCTCTATCATTGACTGCATTTGAGAAGGCGGACAATGACGAGCGCGCTGCAACCGTTTTGGGTTTTATGGGTCGCATGTTTGAAACTGATGAACGCTATGAAGAGGCATTACAGTATTATTCTCGGGCTTCTGGAAGATTCGAGCAGGCCGGAGATGGCATGAGTATGGCGATTGCTCATTCTGACCTAGGGGATATATGTAACGAGCTGGGGGGATATGAAGAAGCGCTGGACCATTACAACAGAACGGTCACTGCGTATAAGGAGGGCGATAGCGATCGGCTTGCTGCAGTTCTCAATCGCATGGCCGAAATATACGAAAAACAAGGAAACAATACGAAAGCCAAGGATCATTATGTTCTATCAGTAGCTGCATTTGAGGAGGCGGGTAATGACCTAGGCGCTGGGATGATTCTCGATCAAATGGCTCGCAAATCTAAAGACCACGAAGAGGCGTTACAGTATTATACTAGTGCAGTGGAGAAATTTGAGCGGGCCAGTAAGGACCCAGCCGTGGCGACCTCCTTGTCAGAAATAGAAGGCTTGCGTGAAGAAATACATACGCTGGGTGTGCCACTTTCTCCAACGCAAATGGGAGGCATCTGTCTCATCCGTGTGGCGTGTTCTCTCTGTGAAATGGGAAATATATACGAGCAACTAGAACAATACAACACTGCATTACATCATTACACTCGAAGTTTAGATGTGAGCGAGAAGGTTGGAGACAACAAGAGAAGGGCGAATGCGCTCCGATACATGGCCAAGATATATCAAAATCAAAGAGATCCTACGAAGGCGCATGACTACTATGCTCGATCATTGGCCGCATACGAGAAGGCAGGGAGTACCATAGACACTGCAATTTGTCTCGCTTGTTAGCTCAGATAGCCGAAAATCCTGACGACGCGTTTGGGTATTATAATAACGCAGTAGAAAAATTTGAACAGATTAGCACGGACCTCGGCAATGCCGGTAAAGATATTTGTCTCAAAAATGGGAGATTTATGCAAGAAGCTCGGGAGATATGATTCGGCACAAGTGCATTATTTAGGTTCTTTGGCTACGTGTGAGAAGATGGGCGATGGTGAAAGAGTTGCAACGGCTCTGATTAATATGGGGGAAATATCAATTGAGCAGGGGAGGCATAAGAAGGCACTCGAATATTATACTCAATTAGTGGCTCTATATAAGAAACTAGGCAACCATCTAAACCATGAAACTTGGATTCTCTACCAAATGGCGGAAATATGCATGGGCCAAGGAGAAACTGATGCGGCATTTGATTATTATACCAAATCACTGGCTGGTTGTGAGGAAGAGGGTTATGCCCCGGGTGCCGCTTTGTGTCTGGCAGGAATGGCTCGCATATCGGAAAGCCTAGAAAAATCTGATGATGCACTTGGTTACTACACCCGTGCATTAACTAAATATGAGATGGTGACCGATAACCAGCGAAGGGTCATGGCTTCCAACATAACTGTAACTCTCAACAAATTCGGGGAACTTCTCAGCAATCGAGGACAAGGCGAACAAGCGCTGGAGTTCCATATTCGAGCATTGGCAACGAAGCTCGGCCGGTCAGATTGATAGGTGACTGGGTATTTTCCACGTCTTGCTACAAATCCTTCAACTTGAAACCTCCGCAACTTGTCCAGGTTCCCATTGGTGCCTTCTCATTCATATTCGCAACTATCACTTTCGAACTTTCAACGAATGCTCATTGACTACTTCACTACTGGTTTTTTCGTAATGCGGATACCCACCTGCCAGATAGGTGTATCAACTTCGTTCATCGATTGGACACCTTCACCGGGCAATGTATCTTACAACATGAGGCATCACGTAAGAGATTCTGGTGCCTTGCCAGGTTCTGATTTTATCGTTTGCAATGCAGGAGTTGAGGTTTGGTGGGTCGGTGCGGCATAGTCAACGTATTGTAGGGTATTGTAGGGATAGGGTTTTATCATTCCTTTATTGGTTTATGAGATCTGGCGGATATGATAATGTATCTATTTATTTTCTGTTCAGCGTATTTGAGATGAGATTTTTGCCTCTTGATGACGTGCATCAGTTCTCGGATGATCTGGTGAAGGAGGGTATAATGTAACCAGTAAGCTCAATCGACTGACACTACAACTACTGACCCGTGGGGTGGAAGCTATCTAGCTGTAGGTCGTCTGCGCCATTCAGTGTTGCCAGGTAGGCCAACGAGAGATAACCAGGCTGGTGGTTCCATGAACACCCGGCCGTCAATTTTGTGCATGTAAGTAAATTACCCCAAAACATATGCAAATTCGTACGAATTTTTATAATTTTGGGCACCGTAGTCGAATTTTAAATGGAGTCAAGCCTGATGCAGCGAGTTGGGTTCCCGATCCGTTATACACTGTACTGGCCTCGGGGAAAAGCGTTAGCAATGCCGTTCCCTATTACAATTCAGCTACGGATATTACCACCAGCTACCACAATGGTTGACTGATAACCAGGTGTCACAGTGAAATATCGCCGGCCCTTCCAAGGTAGGCCGCTCCAGCCAGGGTGGTTGGCACCCCCAGTGTTTATGACACTATAGCTATGGAAATGTGGGTAGATTCTTGACGTTAAATGATCTCCATGACGAGCGATACAAGACTGTGGTCTCCGATCTTGAATCGGCCCAGTCGCTATAAGGTAGTGGGAATTTATGCCAATTTGAAATATTTTTGACTCTGGGGTAGGGGTTAAATACAACTTCGTTTATTCCTCCTTGCCTGTTCGTACAACACTCGGCAACGCCCAATTGACGAACGACCCAATCCAGCACCGCACCATCTCCATCCTAAACCAGACAGGACCAAGTCTAGACCCTCAGCCGTTGTAAACATTTTGGCTACTATAATAATGCACTCAGGCCGTCCTTTTCTCATACGCAGAACGATGCATGGCGAAATAATATACAAAAATGATAATTTAATTATTCTAAGTGAAATCAGATCCCTCTTTAATCCATGTAGTAAAGTCTACTTCCAGACAACTGCGGCAGGGCTTGCTGATGCAGCTCAGTGCTCTTATCTCTCATTGAGTAAATTCTAAGCCACTTCGGCTTCCTGGTTTGCAGCAGCAAGATCCTTGCCCGCAATCTCGGCCGCCTTCACCGCTGCATTAGTTGCTTGGAAGCCGATGCTCTTTGCAATGTACCAACTATTAATAGAGTCTTTTACGGTCTTGTTTGTTTGTGTTTCGCATCAAGCGCTGATGATTGTTTCGTGCAAACCAAGGCACGCTGTGACTAGCATGTGGTAGATGACTTCGCAGATTAACCGGAGACTGGATAGGAATTCGTGTGATGACTCGCAAACCTGAGAGATGAGTTGCATTGCGATCGAGCGGCATGATATACGCTACATTCCACAGAGATGGAGTCACCAGTTCGCCGCTTGAGTGAAGGCCGGTGGAACGGGAGTAGTCGAATGTGTCACCGTATGTCAGTATGCCGAAGATGGGGTGGTGGAAGCATACTTGAAGTTGTAGTCGCAGGCCCGAGAGTGATCAGCGGTAGGGATTACAGGCGAGGGAGGAACATACCTGTGGATGGAAGTCATGACGTCGTGTTTCATTTGAACTGCGGTCTTCGTCACAATAAGACGACGCTGACAACGCTAAAAGCGCATTCTGAAGCTCCATACACCTCGGAAAGTGCTACACCTTGCAGCATCGTCTCGGGGGTGTTCTAGAACAGCTCCCGGAACATATCGATAATAATATTAAACAATAGAGCGAAGTAGCATTAACTGGCTGTCGTTGTGGCCCGGAGGTCTGTATTGCTAAAGCATGAGAATCATGTCTTCGAGTGCTCCGCGGAATACTTATGCGGTTAGGTAACGGAATTCGAAAGTGGGGCGTCATGCATGACCTTGCTCACAGCGACATCAAAGAGAGAACAGCTGCTTCCGGTGAAGGTTATGTGACAGCGGCATTTCGCAACGCAGTTGAACATCACGTGGTGTTTTTTGGAGTCAGAGCGCTAGCGCCGGGTGCACTACGTTTGTTGCCGTCTAGGGCGGTGTGGTCATATTAGATGAATCGGGGCTGCTAGGTTAGTGCGTGTGTTAAGTTAGTGCGTGTGTTAAGTTAGCGCAATCATGTCTTATAATTGTCGTCACATACTTCTTTAGTCACGTTTACCCTCGTCGCATCTAGTCGTATCGCTACTAAAGAACTCAGGTTATATGAACTATCACAGTCTAAACAATTAAGTCATAGACTATTTTGAGAAGTTTAGTTTCAGAATTGATTTCTTCAATGGCAATCGTATGCTCACCAACATAATTTTGAACACCCTATCGCTCACAATCTCATCTCATTCATCAAACTAACATCACCTCGCCCCCGCATCCAATCTCGATGACGATTTGCACAAACCTCGCCCAGTTCTTCCGCTCGAATGCCGGTAAAAAGATTCAGAAAATGAAATCCCAAAAAATGACGAGGCAGTCACTTCTCATATGCTTGAGGGTTAGTGAGGCTTGCCTATTCAACACACGGAAACAACTTGTTAGAATGGTTTAAAGTATGTGCGCTCCTGAAGACCCACCATGCATCCCGCATCCGCAACGCGAAATAGAGTACTCATGTCTAGGAATCTCTATTTTTCCTAGATTCTACGGTAGGGTTGTGTGGTTGCTGAGAAGATTTGGTATTATTACAATGCTACAAAGTCGTAGTAGGAAATAATATTTCCGCCTTTGAGTCAAAACTTTCGAACGTTTTAATGGAAAATCCTGGTTTAAATATAGTGTATATTAGTGGGAATTTTTACAATTCAAAATAAGTACAAGTGTGCAATAGAATGTAGACGTGCATTACACATCAAGCATTAACGCATTTCATTCACTTAGGTCGACATTGTGGGTCGCAGTGGTAGATCGGGTGCAAGCACTCAATATCCAGGCGAACATTGCCGATATTGTGAAAAACGTCCTGTCAGACGACTTCTTTCGCAGAGCTAGGCAACGATGTGTCCTGGTCTAGACCGATAGTCACGTGATTTTGGGTCTTAGTCTAGGACGCCCAACAATAACGAATTAGGGCTAAGGGTTAAGGGTTTTGAGCACCTGTTAACCAAAGTCGCATCCAAGCCGTCTAACGGCTTGTCTCAGAAGTTATTTGTGGTACCTATTTCGGTTGGCAACTTTTACCAGATACGATGTGTCACTTTAATCGGGACTAAGGTGGAAGAAAGAGTAGATTAGATAGCACTGCTTGCATCAGTGCCCGAGCGGAATCAACATCAATAAGGCTTTTCGAGCTCCAGCTTCAATAGATGACACTTCCTTTCCTCGCACTTTTGTATGACAGAACATGCGGTCAAATGGTCAGCATGGGTAAGGTGTACTGAAAAAAGCTTCACCACCTAGTCTCATTCACACGCCACTCAAGGGTTAAGGTTAAAGCATCAGGGAGAGGTGCCATTTTTACCTGTCAACCCATGTTCTATACGAACGAACACCTACATTGGGAGCTTAAATGTCTGTCCGTGCGCACGGAAGACTGTAGTCACCATCGCAGCTTGATACAATTGAGTGAGGAACTAACCTGCGCAGGGCGGCCGAAGAATTCGGGCGAGTCACGATAAACTTGGCTCGCCCAAGGCCAATCGTTTCTCGCTTGTTATACGATGCACCTGGGCATTTAATGTTAACATTACAAGACTGGATTGGCAACACCCAACCACTGTTACTTTGAATGCTAGAAAGAAATATTGATTGACTGATCTTCTGGAGGCCAGAAGGCACGTATTATACAGACTTGATTCCCATATGTGTATCCATATCTATATCCGTTTGCATATCCGTTTGCACTGATATGAGCCGCTCTCCTGAGACATATCCTCATACACCAACTGCATATCAAACGGACCTGAGGCTCACGATGCAGGTACACATGCAACAACCACCATCATGATAAATCGAGTCATATCCTGTGAGTACTTTCACGGAAGTACGTATTGGCCAGGGATTCACGCAGTGTTCCTAGGCGGTCATATTGACCACCTGGTGATCGATAGATCCATTAACCGGCTCAATCACAGGCCAGATCTGATCGGACTAACCGCTTGAGAACACCGAATTTATGCGTCTGAGTAGGGACTGTTATTGGGGACATCTGATGAGATATGCAATTATATGAATTTACTACATCAGAAGACAACGTAGTTCCTAGTAAAAGTAGCAGCAAGCTTGAAGACAAGCGATTGAGATGTAGTGGATGTAACTAGGCTTCTTTATGATTGCAATTGAATTATATTTTATTTTTATTTTGATATGCTACATGTATTTCATTCCTGGGCTCATCAGATAAATCTCGCTCGCCCCAAATCATCAGGTTTATATGTACAGCCGGCCACCACCCTAGTGGCCTTGGGCGAGCCTGGTCTCGTCGTGACTCGCCCGATCCCTCAGCTGCCCGCACAACCTGGCTTCAAGTCGTTCATGTGTAACAGTGACATCATTATGGTGTTAAGAGAGCTCACATAGCCCCAGTCGTTGCGATTGTATCTTTGTTACATTACCAGGAACTTGTCACTGTCATCACTCGACCGTCCCGTGGGCCCGTCACTCACGCGCGGTGTTGGAAGTAGTCCATCTACCCGCGAGCCCTACAACGATTCAATACTGTCATTCAATTCAGGCCTTCACTTGAAAATCAGGTTCTCAGGTCCGAAATACCTCAGTTCTGTAGAGGACTTCTCTTCCGGAACTTGCCGTTGTATCGTTATCAACATGCACACCATCTCAAATATGGTGTGATTCGCATGCAGGCTGTAATCTGGCGGCTGAAACATCGTTGCGGTAATCAGACGTTTGATTCGTCACGGCAGATGCCGTGCAATAGCAGCCATTTAGAATAAGTTATGTTATGATAATATGTCATACACTCGACCACGATTCATCATTCGATCATCAAATGCCACCCGACGAGCTAGACTCGCCCAAAAAATCTTCAGTTTGTGGATTTTAATATCGAGGAAACCTATTCTGGAATGTTTTTGTCCAGTAAACGGTAGTTGAAGATTGGGCGGGGTGTGGAACGAACAGGGCAGACGATACGGTGTATTTCAAATCTTCCCATGAGGTATTTAGGTTAGCGGTATAATGTAACTAGCATAGGGTGCTTTCAATACGTATGGGCTGAAACGATAGCCTGGTATAGGGAGCGCACTTAGATGGAAGACACAGACTGATTCCATTCCGCACCTCCACCATTGCGTAAGCCTCACAACCTTTTTTGGTGGAGAAGGCTCAATATAAAAGTAAATCTATGCGGGTAGCTCGCAATTGATGCCAAACCATTGATCGATTCCACATGCATGGTCAGACCTAAAGATAGTCTCACGGAGACTCCACAGTAAGGTAATTAGTCAAACAGCTAATCGAGAGCATTGACACCTCCGAAGAGATTTCCAGGTCTCAATATCGCTATCTACGACTCTACGGTAGACGCAGTAGGTGGAGATTCAGCAGCTTCTGTTTGACCTGGGTGTCTTACATCGCCAGTCGGTGCGTTGGAGAGGCTCCGCCCTACCATTCGGCTGTTTTAGCCCCAGATGCAAGTTGAATCTTAGCAGACAGCTATCCGCCGACATCAAAATCCGAATACAATCATTGCTAAGGGAGTAAGGTAATGGATGGGGACCTCCCCCACCTAGTGGGTCATCTGAAAGGGAAGGGGTCAGCGGGAACTGTCATACTCTAGATAGAGTGAATACAGTAGGATTAAACAACTTAATCATTACTAATGGTGGCAATACCATAGCCTCCTTCGCAAAATTACAAATCCCCAAGTCTGGCCAACTGCAGATCTTGTTTTGGGTATGGATCCGTAGAATTAGCTGCCTCCTAGTTCGATCCACGCCTATCTTGTTGCTGAGGCACCAACATTTATACCACCAACGCTCGCTTCTACGAGTGGTCAATTAACTGGTGGAATAAAATGTGGGGAGGAACAATATGGACTGGCTGCGCAAGGTCGTCCCTAAGGGTTGAATACGCCGCGCCAAAAAGTACCCCCACCTTAGACAAGACAACGCTATAGATACCTTCGCCTCATTCAGCTATTAACTGTTCGTGTATTGAATTCGCCGCTATTCGCATCTGAGACGGCGCATTCCAGATGCGCTCTTTATCGATATTGATATATCGTAGGACAAAATTCTCCATACACATTTCCAATTAAGCTACTGCAGCAGTAGCGCCGCACTGTGGTGTTGTCACGTGATCCTGAGAACTGAAACACAGTAGTAAGCTGAAATCATTGGCTGCATCGAGGAAACTACGCATATATCGTGGTATTAGCCTGCGACGATTACCGGATGTTGTCTTTTGTCACATTAGGCCAGGGCTACTGTTACATAAATAGATCTCAGCTCTCATACGGGCTGACTGGCTCTGATACGGGCTGACGGAGTTCAGCCGTCTCTACATTTAGATGAGTACGTACGTGTTCGTACCGTATATATATGGCCTTGTGGCTCTCTTAGAAAGTACAATTAAGGCTTCTAGCAATCAGTATTTCAACAGCTACGGATCCTTGGTAGCCGGGTGATAGCAAGTGTTCGAGTGATGTAATTGTGACTGAGTGTTGGGAGGTATACTTGATCATGTTCAGCCCAGATGTTTGGAATCATACAGCTCGTTCATTGTGAGTGTGCTCCAATATCCTCTAGCCATCTCTACTCGTATCCATCTATCCAGACCTCCTGATTTTGCTTCCTCGGCACCATTACCGTCAACCTATATTACCTGCAGCCAGGAGCGAGCAACGGCATCTCACTACTGTCGGCGACCCTTGTGAAGTCAACTACACGGAACCGGGATAGTCCATCACGGAAAGTTCCGTGGAAATCCCCGATGACCAACACCTTTGCAGCCAGAACCTGGCCTCGAATCAGGCTCTCAAATCTATATTTGGGTAGCTTGCACTAAGATGAAAGTGGAAGTGACAAAAAGGGAATAGTGTGGCAAGGGAATGAAGTTGTGAGAGAGCCTGGAGACCTCGCTCCACACAAAGTTCCCAGGTCAACCCAGTTAAAATTTCAACACGACGGGATTGAGCTGGGTTTGCACGGAAAGAAGAGTTCAAGGGAAAAGAAATCAACTTTATATGGGGCACTAAGCAAATTGGACAACATTTGTGGTGTCCTCGGAGGGTGTCAAAAGTCGGGCGCGCCCCATAAAATGTGGAAATTCTACACTTCCACCACAACAATAGAGATAAATTTTGAATGAGGGGGGAGTGATAATAGGTCATCAGAGATGATTCTATGAAGTTTTCTCAGAAAAATATTTGCTGTATAGTGAAAGATGCAGATCTTGGCATTTCTTGTTGTATGGGAGAAAAAAGTCGGGCGCTCTTTTGCCCTGTGTGACCGCGCCCCAAATACCCTTGTACCCGAGTACAGTGATTGAGAGTGACCGGGTTAAGCTGGTAACGACCCTGATCAGGTTCGGGTTAAGGTTGCAGTCAGTGCAAATATGGAGGATTTTTTTAAAAAACACTCGGCATTGACTCAGGTAGCTGTAAACTAATACCCCCCAAAATATCAGCTCTCTGGAGGTGATTTGAATTTTTGGTGGAGTCATGTCTCCAGGCCCTTTCACCTCACTTTTTTCATGATCCCAATTTGGATCAGACTCACCATTTCGGTTAGTATAAGATCACGTGAGATCCAAGGGGGTACGAGGCCAGCCAGAACCCCAGATATCAGAGTCGAGCTCCGCGACTGAAGTTTCATATCGTCAATATTAACGTCTGAAAGCACGGATATGAACTCCTTGCTTTTATATATTACCTAATAAAGCCAGTGCAAGAAACCTCAATCCCCACGCCCCCACCCGAGTTATCAACGATACTATCCCCTAATAATTAAAAAGAATCGTAATCAGTCACCGGTTGTTAGGCAATTCAGCACCATACTGCCGTCCTTATCAGGGAAGGTTATATTGCAATCATCGCTAGTATTCGCTGCCAGTTTCCAAGAACCCCAACAAAGTACGATTTATTGGAATAATAGGAATCACACCTTAGCTACGATCCAGAGCCCGTCCGTAATTACGTTGGATAGGGTGATATATTAGATAGCTAGCATGGTAAATAAAATGGAAAAGTGTACTGAAGATAGATGTCGTTAGATCTCGACAATCTACAGATTGAGGAAACAGCAACTCTTCTGCTCTGATATAATGCATAAACGGGCCTAAATCACGCTACAGCTCAACGTGCTTAATTGTCTGTTTCTGTTTTTTGCAAGTTCCAAGCTCAATGACGAATCAGTAGACAATTGGCCGTGTATTCTGACCCTCGCATGGTGGTGTTGCCACAACCATCGCTCGATGTGTCCTTACAACATCTCTACGATAACCTATCTAGAGCATCTTCGCGCGCACGGGGAAGAGCGTTTATCTGTGAGGGAATTCTCGATGCTTGGCATGACGAACGGCTGATATTCTTTTCTGTCACGGTCAAATGGGAGGTATCGTTATAGAAGGCTATGCGGCATGCGTATCAATCAACTATCCAATCGAATAAATTCCCGTCCAACGTCGCTGCAGGTTGTGAAACCAGCCGCACACAAGGCCAGCTGAACTTTTGCACACGGGGTGCATCTTCCACCAGTAGCCTTCTGCAGCCTTTATTGCACTTTGTACGTGGATTTGGTCGGTGTGGAACAAGAACTCAGCCGTTGATAATGTGTGACACATGTACAGTGCGTATGGCAACCCCACACTCTTCGATGCGGACGATATATTTAGTCTGCATATTTACAGCCGCACCTGAAAAATAGCTTCCCCAGCTATAGCTCGTCACTATACATATCCAAGAGATCACTCGAGATCAGTTGGATGCTGTCAAGCTGCTTAAGAGATGGGTTACTGCGGATACAAATATCTTTACAACACACGGGCTACTACATTTGGTGCCAGATTTACATTACATTCGGATGCACCCTACTTTGGTTAATACTTCGCTTTCATACTATTGGTTGACATCACAATGTGGATACTACATCTCCTCCAATTCGCAATCGCGGCCCTTTTTGTTGCAACCTCCATTGCAGCGCCACAGCCAACCTCAAAGAGAGAAGACCCATGCACTCTACTCGCGTCACTTCTGGAACAGAGTATTACCCCAGAACCGAACCATAAACGCAAGCTTACAAAATCCAGGCAACATAACGTCAGCCTCCGCCGCGCTCGACTGTCTAAAATCAGTCCCTTTCTCCAAGCTGGAAGCCCTCGAACTTATCTCAAATCTCCGTCTCTTTACCCACTTCGTCCCCAGCCAAGCCTACTACACCAGCCCAATCACTCCCTCACTCGAGATCCCGGCGTTCAATATCAACACCACCATCTCTACCATCGAATCTCGTGTCAAAAGCGGGTACTACAACAACGGCTTTGAATTTTGGCGCGCAGTGTCATTGGCATACACCAACTTCCGAGATGGGCATATGTCGTTTGACCCATATTGTGGAGGGAAGGCATTCAGGTGGTATCATGAATATCCGATTGTATCAGTTGAGGGGAGGGAAATCTATACAATTACATTCCCGGATACGTTGGACAGCAACTCAACTGCTACCGCGAAGTTAGACAGGAAGATTATTCACATCAACGGCCAGCCTTCTGTGGAGTTTCTGTTAAAAATGTCCCAGACATTGCCAGATCTTGATCGGTATTTCGATCCGGACGCACGCTGGAATAGGCTGATGGTGAACTACCCCCTCAAAGATAACGCATTTGCGAACCGAACACTGTGGGCTGGAGAAGAAGAGGAGAAACTGCAGTTGACTTTTGAAGGGGGGGAGGAGGTGACAGTGGAATGGAACGCAATTTTAGTCCATGATGTGTCCGGCACAAGGTTCACAGGGTTCACAGATACGGCGACTTTCGCACAAACCGTGTGCTATCTGCGCTCTGCGTATTATGAAGCATATTCTCCAGCAATTGCAGGCCCGCTGTATAAGGAAGATCCGAGTGGCGAAACGTTCGGCAGCATGTTGTCGTCATTATCTCGGGATGCGTCTTCTACAGCTACATCCGGGGCCCCTGAGAATACCCTCCCAGTCACAATCACCGAAATTTCCGATACTAACCCCACTATTACCACCACCACTACGGACATCCCAGAAAGTACATCTACCACGTCCCTCACTGGTTACCCCACCCCCCTCTTTCGTGGGCCAGGAGACACCCTTATATTCTTCCCCGACCCTGACTCCTCGCCATCCGTCGCGGTTCTTCGTGTACCATCTTTCGATCTCGAGGTGGCCAAGTTGGAGTCTGTTCCACAGTGGGACGAATTCTTCAACAATTCACTCACCAGCCTCGCTGAGTCTGGTGTGAAAAGACTTCTCATCGATGTAAGCGGCAATCCTGGGGGCATAGCCATCCTTGGAAAACGAGCCGTGCGCATGCTCTTCCCTGAGTCCTTCCGGGGCATCGGTCACGAGCCGACATACTACAAACAATGGCGCTACCATCCGGCACTGGCGAAGATGTTCAAAGCAGAAACGACCCCATCGACACTTTTCGACGAGAACAAATTTATAGATTTGAAGGGAAGGAATTTCTCTTCAATCAACGACATTTTAGGGCCGTATTATAACAGCCGAGTGAGGGACTATTTCACGGCTATCGGTATCCCTAGGTCGGACTTGTTGACACCCGAAGATGCTGGTGATTTTCCTCGCAAAAATTTCTGGAGAACGGAAGATGTGGTCGTAGTTAGCAATGGACATTGCGCATCTGCTTGTCACTCCTTGGTGGAGCTCCTGGAGCAGCTTGGGGTACGCACGTACGCGGTTGGTGGCCGGCCTGGGCACCAGACAATGCAAGCTGTGGGTGGCACGAAAACGTAAGTTACATAGAGCTTGGTGGAGCCTTCTCCGTTGATCATAGGCATGCTAAACTGCAACAGAGGTGTCGTCACGGAATATTTCGACCTTGTGATTGAAACTTTCAAAATGTTCGGCGACACATCAAACGATACAGACCTTCCGAAGATTCCTGCGACGAGTCTTAGAAGAAGTAGGACTAGTCTTGAAAATATATTTCGGCCAGGGGCAGAAGAGATACCATTGTTCTTCACCATCACACCGGCTTGCAGGAAGGTGCCGGTTACAAAGGAGATGGCGACGGATATCAGAGAAGTGTGGAGGGCTGTTAAGAAGGTGGCATGGACAGATGGGGTTGCGACAGGTTGCGATAAGAGTTATGAGAAAAATGGGCATGATGGCTAGTGCTAGCGTATCAATCGTGGTTGAAAAGTGGTTGGAATAGTTTAGGATAACGAATATACGAAGATGTTGTTGATGCGTATTTTACTTCAATTAGTTCAGCTCATTTATATTAGCCAAAAGTTGACGGAATACTAGGCTTTCGCACGAGATCATCGACTAACCGTGTCACAGCTTAGCTAATCTCAGGACCCTAGTGTACCACACTTCGAGACTATAGCTTAGCTATTACGGAAGTAGCCACTTTCAGTATAGTTATCTTGACATCATGTACTTAAACTTTCTCCTTTTCTCTTCTCTCTCTTAGAATTCAGACGATTGTCAAGTTCTCCACGCCCACTGCCACACCCGCGTGTCAACAAAAGTGCATCCTGTTAGTCCCTTGTATACAACTACCAACCTTTAGGATAGCTGTTCATTATAAAGTAGAGAGCTGTACTTTCACAAGTGCTAGCTGGCTGTTAGAAGCGGACTCCTAAGATTCGCCTTATTAACACATGTACGGGTTAGCGTTGAAGTTGAAATGACTTCTGTCGACTAGGAGTACCTTAGAAGATCGGAATATGACGTAAGCATGGGGAGCAGAGAGCCAACTTATATCGTACAGTACCCGAGCTCTTACTACATTGTTCCGTCACCACTACAATTATTGCCCGCATACGTTCTGTGAACATTAGCCCCCTCTAGTGTAGACATTCTCTTGGCTAGCCACAGCTTGCAAGCTCCATAGTGAGCACAAAAGAAGCAAAGACTTGCACATTCTTAACCCAAGGAACGTTTGCAGCGGGGCTAACACAGCATTCCAGCATGTCTTTCGCACTCTGTAACGCAGCCCAAAGGGTGACATCGCTTCCAGCCATGAAGCTGACAAACTTGTCCGTTTTCTCGGTATAATCACTCCGCATGAGACCGATGCCTCTATAGGCTTGTTCAGCGAAGTCATTATTAAGAGTCAGCAATATCTCGGAGGTAGCTGCTCAAGGGCGGGGATACGAGCGCGGAGTTGGGAGGTGGGTATGGATTATGGGATGGCGCCATGAGGGCACTGGCCAGAAGCACTGCAAGAGAGAAGTTTCGAATAGCATTTTGGATATATTTAAGATGGAAAAGTTGAAGGTGGTGGAAAGATGTTATAAGGAGCAGTATATGAGCTTTATATCTGTTTTCGAGTCTAACATAGAATCAATATGTACTCAGTAGCACGGGCTAATATTCTGTTAATGTTAAGCATAGCCTAGCTAGATTGAATCTTGAACATCGTTCCACGACCGCTTTGCGCACTGGCGTTTACTGCGACGCTTGGGTTCGAAACGGTCAACCGAGTCAGTCGACTTAGGCGGTGACCATCCCAAACCACAGTAATGGAGGCTCTTAGTTCCTTACTCCTTCTCACTCACTCAAACGTTGACCATTCTTCAAATCCTCATGTCGTTTTCTAAAACTTGCCCTTATCCAACCAAACAAGATGGAGCTCACAATTGAGAAAATGGACTCTACGCCGCTAACAGGATAACCGCTCATTCCACTATCAACTGTGTAGCACGAATCAACCATTTACTAAAAAGTTTACTCTAATGTATCCTTGGCGTCGCCCATAAAACTAAGTGTATTTTGGAGCGCGTGATATTTGAATGCAATTAAATTATAGGCATAGCACCCGGGTAGTATTACAGAGTTAGTACTGTGAAGCTGTTGTATTCGTACGCTGCCCTGCTGTTTTAACTCACTGCGTTCGCGTTTTGGTTTCCATACCCGAGTATACACGGGTCAGGATATCCCGGCTGTACTACATGGTACGGATGGCGGCGGCTTAACTCTGTTTCAACCCGCACCAGTAGGTTCCGGCAACTGCCGCTACAAGCATATTGATGTCCGACCGATCTATCCCCTCCACGCTAGGCATCGTTCATTTCGTGTCCTTTCCCTTCCGGAATCGAGTGACTGGTACCCTTTCCTTTCTGCAATGTGAGTAAAGAGTTACATCAGAAGTCCGGCCTACCGATCAAAGTCTTCACTACACAGCGACGTTTACCCACCATACTCAAATGGAAAGGATACGAATTGCAGGACACAGAGTGTAGATATAAGCGACACCCATCCCCTCAGCTCCCACGTGTCAACAGTCGATCCCGGTACACACTACTGTAGCGCTAGCGCCATCCTGTCCCTGGGACAGAGATTGGGCGCTTCCGCCGATTCCGATTGTCTCAGATCGGACAAGGATGGAGATGACGCAGATATCTGGCGGAATGTCCCACGTGGGATCCGAAGGAAAAAAACAATCTAGATATCCCATGCAGCCCTATCCCCTACAGTAGCGAGCACCGCCGAATACGTTTAAATTTACGACGACTAAACAGTGCGGCTCATTAGCGAGGGATCCACAGTGAGTGAATACCGAGCTACTAAACTTGTGCAAACCGATTCGGCACTCGTCAAGGGTAATGGTTACTTACCGTCACGTGCTTCGAAATTTGGATGGTAATGTTTGGGGGTTGCGGCCATGTGGGAGATTCGGAACGTACCGGTGTATTCAGAGTTACCGGTTATACCCCGGAAGACTGGGTATTTGGGTATACGTTTTGCCGGTGTATGCGCCAAAAATATGCGCTTGGGTTGTTATTATCTTAGAATACCTGTACCGACGGTTCGGTTTACCCGTTAACTAATACCGTCGTAGGTATGAGCCTAGGGAAGGCGATATTCATGCAAAGTGGAAAGAGACGGAGCGGGGATTGGCGATAGTCGTCTTTGCTTAGCCGAAGATACCGCTCCGGACATGGGTGTACTAGCGTTCAAACCTTGCAATAGAATGTGTAGGATGCCGCCAACCACTGCTGCTTCCGGTTGCCCGTGATGGCGTGTCAACGAGAAGATTTGTCGACTGCGGCTGCGATATGGGTTTTATCTGCTGCCGGGTTTGTGTACCGGGAGCGGGTGGCGACACTACTCAAGAAGGAAGGCGAGCGGTTTCCGAGGCTCCGGACTTTGTGCAAAGTCGCTATGGTATGGCAGAATTTCATAACAGAGCTATCGAACTGAGCGGGAGTATCTATCTAACGTTTGCAGGTATCATATCTCTTAAAGTTCTCTTTATTACTGCAACGTTGCGTATTACATATATCACAGTATCCGGAACCCAAGCATGTGAAAAGGGTGAAGCGAAGGTAAGCAGTGAGTATGCGAGTCCTCCTTCTTTGAATGTTTCTTTAAATATTTCCGGCTTCATAATCGGATATGAATCCGCGGCCACAACAAATTTACATGATACTGACTCGGACGTTACTTGTGATCATTGAGCATTGCCGAAAGTGTGAGGCCTCACAATGAAGAGGGGAGAACAGTACCGCTATCCGTGAGGCGTTTGCCTGATATTTGTGGTCACTAGTGTATCTATAACAAACAACTAGCCCCGGGGAAACATCATGGACATTATGACAAGTGTGCCGAATAGTCTAGCGAGGTTTCCACAGATCACTGGACACGGTTACAGACTGTCATTAGCCCGAACCCCCCAGGTGTCGTACTTTCCCTAACAAGCACATTAGACGCGGCAGCCGGTGATCCCTAGCACACCTTGCGCACGAAATATGCCATTGAACCCATTGCAAGCGTCAATCGAACATCAACTGCGTGGTCAGACGCCGTGTAGTGAAATACGTTGTCCTGTCAGCAGTCTGCAAACTGATAGACACTGTCCTGCACTGTATAAAATGAACCTCACTGTTTTTTGGTACCCACCACCGAAAGTGCAGTAGTACTCACCCAACGCCTCCCCGACGCCTAAAATCCTCTCAGTCCTCCTGGGGCATGATTCATCACTTCGCAGTAGAAGCCTTGTCGCGGCCCTTGTTCCCGTGGTTTTACTACAGTTTCACATAACAAATCTCTACCTCAGTCCCCTACTTCGCAAACTACCGATTTAGCAAGCCAGTTAAAGGAGAGGATCACAGTACGTCCACCAGTAACAAATACCCAACACACTGCTGCTAGCGTTCACCGGGCGGGGGCGTAAGCCGTGTAAATGACAGGAGTACCCCGAAAGCTTCGCGCGCGTCTAAACCTGGGTTAGTATACTCCGACAGCAGGAAAGGTTGGATGCCACCAAACTCACCTCCTCTGTGGGGGTACGGTTGAAATGTCGACAATCGACTGACACTAATTGTGAGCCGCATTAGTCTTTTTATCAACAATTACAGCAATAGGGTATATATATTTGTTCTGACTTCAGCGTCAAGTACGCTACTTTATAAATACGTCGACCGTATGGTAAAGAAGCCGGCTTGTTGGTCAAGAAGGCAACGTTACATATCAGTTGCCGTGATTGGCAAGCAAGTCAACTTACTGGTAAAGTGACTTTCTTGACAAATCAGCCAACTTCACAAGTAAGAGGGCTGGTGTAATAACAGTCTGGAGCGAGCATTTTCCATGTCTATTTACATTCACCGGTACAAATTGAATTAGTTGTTCCTCCTGCATCCCACTAATCTCCCCCGTGTCGTTCTCCTCTTTTTTCTGCCCTGGAAGTGTATGATCCACCAATGCCATTACAGCTCAAGTTGTCAATGCGGTCAAGTTTCTGGAATCATTCTTGTGTGAGTGGTAGTGAACTAACAATTGACTTAATTCTCTGTGTACCAGCAATGGCCTATATACTTTCCATTGCAGCCAGTGTTCCTAAGCGGCCAGGCCGGCCCGGCTTTGCATAGGCGGCTTTCAAATGAGGGCCGGGCCGGGCTTGCAGGCTTTTCCGGCCGGCCTGCCGGCTTTTTTTGGCGGATTAAGCCTAAGCAGAATATTTTGTTCGAAAGATTCTCTGCTGCCTATACTAAGAAAGTGTCCAAAGTACGAAACATAAACCATATCCAACTCAATCATCGTAGCCCTGCCATTGCCGTATTCCATCCATCAACCAGACCAAGGCTTATGCAGGCCGATGCAGGCTTTTAAATCACGTACAGGCCGGCCGGTTTTTGACCTAGGACGGGCCGGGCCGCCGCTAGCGCAGGCTTTCAGAATGGAGGCCGAGCCGGCCGGGCCGCTTAGGAACACTGATTGCAGTTGCATGAATTAACTACCCCTACAGTGTGTTTCTATAGTGGATACTGCATGAACTAATTATCTTTCTGCCGCTGGCACTGAGACCCATTGTTGCAGAAGCTAGAGGAGGGAGTTGTGCGTCCGCGAATCCTCATGCTTATTCTAGAACTCGCAGAAACTTTTGCAGGGAAAATGATTTCGGTTTCTGCGTCAGTCTATGAAAGTACAGAAGGTTCTATCATTTCTACACTGCAAGGCAGAAAGAGCAAAAATACATGTAATATTTGATGCAATATTTTGTTCAAAAATTCTCTGGAAATTGTTTTCAATTTTAAAAGACCAAAATGCCTGCAAATTCACATTTGACCTTGTACTTGATTTTATCGTGTTTTTCTGTTGTGTTGTGTTCAGTTCTGTGGATTTGGAATTAGGCTGATACATCAGTGTCAGGCCATTGTCGATGGTATCTGTTACTGCATATAGTATGGTTGGCTTCTTGATTCTGCCTTAAGTTATGAAGTTTACAGGCCTATATATACAAGGTCACGTGGCAGCTTCACTGCCCTTTGGATGCACCCAGATCGACCTCCAGCCCAGCAAACCCAGAGTTGTCATTTATAGCAGCTTCTTAGCTGCCGGATGTATGCAACTCTAGCATACTGCTAAGGATTCAAATTTGCTGGATCATCTCTTGGCCAGCTCCCAGTGATCTAAGTCTGGCTGAGTCTCTATTGTATCTGTGGCTAGATTGAGTATATTGGCAACTGGGAAGATTCCTTCCGCTGGGTATCTCCAAACAATTTAAGCTCATTCAAGTCCAAGAGTGTACTCTGAGCAGAAAGTGTTCTATGTATGATCTATGCCTAGACAGATCCTCTTTCACTTGCCAGTCTCCAATTAACTATATCACTAATATTCATAGTGCAGCTGGAAACAAATATGTCCAGATGCTGTTGATTTACAATTGCTAACTCAATATAAGAGATATTATAAATCAAAGACTGGGAGGTGAAAGAAGACATAGTGCAGATTTTGCATATATGATATTCTGTAATCAGTGCCGAATATGGATTGGAATATAAAGGGCAGAATATTTATGATATGAGTTGTCGTGGTAGGTACTTTCTACAATTAGCCACACAGCCACAGAAATGGAACATATTGTTAACAAAAAGCCACAATGCAAATACTTGTAAGAATAATAAAGTTCCAAGTGTAGAGTACATGCAACTTTATGTACCACTCCAAGTTCCATTGTGCCCATGTAGTTTCAACTTCTTGATATTAAAACACCATTACTTAGTTAACAATTCCATAATTGTGAATCTAGGTTGTATTTTGACATTTTTGGCTTTTCTGTGAGAACATCCTGTATCTGAATGGGTATTTGGATTGCCTGGCGTTGTATGTAAGGTACATACAGGGGGTGGCAGTGTCCTAGTCAAGGAGGTAGTATCTAGAATTCATCAAATGCCACATCTTTATAGAAAGAGCCCAAGATGTGCTTTGCAGTAGTTGTCATTTTTATGGGAAACCAAGTATTAGATATACAGGTCTCAGCTGTAGATGAGTCTTGGATGGCCAGTGATGGAGGTATCCTGTAAGGCCAGGGATGGTAAGATCATGTATGGCTGGAAATGAAGATATCTTAACTGGCAAGAGACAGTAATATCTGGTATGGCTTGTGATGACTGTTGCCTATGATACCTGTCAGTTTGGAGATACACTTGCAGGACCTAATCAAGTGAATTCGGAACTGCACTCTGAGGTTGTGTTCCAGTGAGTATGGAGATGCACTTGGAGGACAAGATTGTGCAAGCTTGGATGGTGTAATTAAGTGAGTCAAAATCTTCAATTCAAGAGTGTAATCAACTAAACTTAAAGAGGCAGTCTGACACTGTGACCGAGTGTGTTTCCAGATGTACTTGGAAGCTGTGAATGTCAAAGATTGGAGGGTAACTTGGTGGTGGTCGATGTGAGATGAACCAGGTGTTGATTAGAATCAATTCATTGATTAGTTATCTTACAATAGTGGGACTATGACAAGCTCATCTTACCTTTGAGCTTACACAAAGTGCGGACTGGTGGAGTTTCATCTTGTAGGGAGGAATACAATCTGTGGAAGAAACATTCAGGGGTCAACTCACAATCATGAGAATCAAGTGAACACAGACATTGTTGGGTGGAAGCTGTATTTGGTATACGGTCAATTTGGTGTATGGTGTATGGTGTATTTGGTATATGGTGTATTTGGTTTATGCTATATTTGGTGTATGCTATATTTGGTGTATGCTGTATTTGGTATATGCTGTATTTGGTGTATGCTGTATTGGTGTATGCTGTATTTGGTGTACGTTATATTTGAACTATGGCGGATGTCATGTATGCTGTACTCAGTGTCAACCCACGATCATGGTATTGCCAGCTAGAGAGGGATTTCTTAACATTATGTCATTCAATAATGGTAGAGTTGGAGATGAAGAAGATATATGATATGAAGATGGGAATGACATGGAGCATATGAGCAGATAAGGGAAGTCAAGGGTATAACTAACGTAATTGGGTTCAGAAGATGGCAGATTCCTGTTGGTACCTACTGGTTTGGGAGTCATACTCGTTGCATCAGGAATGATGGATTGCCTCGCACACAAATTCTTTTCAGTTCTAGTTTCTCATGAAGAATTACCTTCTCCTCTCATCATCTTACATTCTGGTCCCCCACTTTACCATCGTTCCAGAACATGAAGTTAAGTCATATCTAAGCATCTCTCTATCTCATGAACATATTTTACACCGTGGACATTATCAACCAAGTATCAAATTCACTGAGTACCGTATATACCTAGTAATGCATTATCGCAATATCGACTGTCTCCTGCATTCAGTCCAGTATCTTATCTCCCAGTTGACCTTGTCATACTCAGTACCCTCCATGCCGATGATTACATGTTAACTAATGAGAGATTGGCAGCTTCCATTGTGTCTCCCTTCTGATCTATCACCATCTGATAAACCACCTTCAGCTCAATAGACTCCAGCTCGACCACCTCCGCCTAGACCACCTCCAAGACATCCTTCCATCAGGATCGATAGTGGCCTCCATGTGTATTTCTCACCTCACTTGATACCTGCCACCCAGTGCATGTCTGCGTTCACCTGATGCCTTCCTCCAAATGCATCTACAAATTAGCTCGTTCATGGCCTCCAAGTTCATCTCTATGTTTTCACCCTTCCGGTGATGTAAGGTGTCAACCTTTCATGGCATATGGATGACAGTCTTGAGAAAGTACTGTGCTGGATAGGGAAGCATAGAAAGCAGGTGGGAGTATTTGACAGGGTGCAGGGCCATGGAGAACCACGCACAGTGTGGAAATGTTGCAAGGGTTGGCCAGAGTGTGTGAGTATCCGGACATATTGTGACAATCGTTGCATTCTCCACATTTGTGTGGGGCACCAAGAGCTGTGAGATGTAGGCTATGTTTTTCATATGATAAGATGTCTATCTACCCCGGAGACTCCCAAATATTTACTCCCTGTTGCAAAGTCAATCTCCATTGTTTCTATCTATCCATACCCCCCTCCTCCCCTGACATGTTTCTCAGTTCATTTCCAATATCCATGTATGTCTTTATGCCCCCCACCTGTTTCCACCTGGCAAACTGAATTATAGTGGTGGTGAGAAATAAGTAATCCTACCTTAATAGCCTCCAACAATTAAACTTGTATACAGTATGCAGCTAGATTTACCTTATGTATGTATCAAGAGTGACTTTCATAATTCATGCCATATTATGTTGGAGTGAATTATGTAACCTCAACAAACCCCAATTTGACAGACACAATACCATGCGGTTATAGAACTCTAATAACCACTACTATGAGAATACTGCACTATATCACCCACTAAGCTATGTAGTCGTCTCAGCTGCCCATAAAGTCTTCCCCAGTTCTGAGCTGTGGTCATACCTATTGCCTAAGCCTTCCACAAACCTGAACAGAGATCTCAGTTGCTCCCCAGTTTGAATGTTCTACAAGTCAAATCTTGTCGAGTCCTAACTGCACCCTAATAACTGTAGTGTAACGGCAACATGTGACCCGAGGCCGGGTAAGCGTCATTGTATATAGATCGCCCGGTACGACACTTAGATCAGTATCAAATATCCTACCAATATACTCTCCATCTACACTCACTCGCTCTCCTGTGCAACGTTATACCATCTCATACGTCTGCGGCAGGACGTAGGCGTACGTGTCCTTACATTATATTCGATTTTCAGTTATCGGATACGTTTCGCGCAGGAGGATATACGAGTTTTACCCCTATTGTCAAAAACGACACAATCCACAGGAAATGAACAGCTTGCGCGTCAATCCTACCGTCAACCGTCTGCTATGCCTCCTAAGAAAGCTGCCAGAGGTCAATTCCGCTTGGCTAGTATACGTTCGAGTACGGAAAACCTACGATCGCCTCTCGGCCGAGTAACCCCTATTCTCACCTGAGGAGCCTCCGTACTTCCAGAGGATGAGATCCATAACGAGGACAATCACGACGACGAAGAAAACACTGCCGACATGGAAGATTCCTTGAGCGACGGCCTAGACGACAACCTGAGTGATGTCCTGGGCGATAATCCCAGCGAGCCCGAACCTACCACGAAATCCGAGATCGCGTCAATGCGAAAGATGATGGAGGAACAGTGAGAAATGCTCAACAATGCCATTCAACAGAATACTCAACTATGTGTGCAGAATGCTGAGCTGATGGAAGCAAACCGGGAATACCGCAGAGAGTCTATTCGACCGGAAGCAACGAAAACGAAAATCTTCGATCTGACCCATCCAGAACAGTACTGCGGCGGAGCAAAAGAACTTGATAACTTCCTCGACACCTTACAATCTAACTTCCAATCCCACGCGCACTTATTCCTGCACGGAGATCCCGACAAAGTCAAATATGCAGCGAGCCTTCTCAGCACGTGAAACAATCACCCGGACCCGGCACAGAGACAGACACAGATGACCGATCCAGTACAGTGGCTTCGAGACCTACGGAGAGACTCAGACCCCTGTTTGGAAGACTTCAAGGCCTTCTCAGAAGAAATGCAAAAGATGTATGGCGACACAGACCGAAAACTTAACGCGGCAATGAAGTGTATGACCGACTTCCTCCAAGGATCGAATGAACCGGTGAGAGTCTACCCCAATTGAATCAAAGCAAATTGGAGAGCAGCGGGATGGCTCCCGCAGGACAACAAGAACCTTTACAAAATCGCTTGGAGCGGACTACGACCAGGACTTAAGTTCAAGATCAAGCTGTTGACCCCAAAGAACGGAAGATTCGACAGTATGGAAGAGCTTTTCGAGCGCGCTGCCGATTCAGAAGTCAAGCCGGACGGCAAAAAGCCTGAACCGCAGATGAGAGTCAATGGAGCTCAATCAACGGAGCTCTGACCTACGAGAGGAGGATATATGTGCCCGCGGCACTCCGCAGTAGAGTGACCAGCCTTTTCCACGACAACCCCGAATCCGGTCACTTCGGAGCCCTGAAGAATGCCGAGCTCGTATCACGAGATTTTTACTGGCCTGTGATGGAGTCAGAGATACGGAAGTACGTTGCCGCCTGCGCGTTGTGCCACCGAATCAAAGCACCGTGTCACGCACGCTATGGACTCAACATGCCTCTGTCACCGCCTTCTCGTCCCTGGGAGGGACTCACCATGGATTTTGTTACGTAGTTGCCAGAGTCAACGGCATCGGGATACACCGGGTTCTTGGTAATCGTCGACCGTTTGACTAAAATGGCGATCAACCTCCCCTGTAGAAAGGACATTGACTCCCCAGAGCTAGCACAAATGTTCTTCGAACACGTGATCTGCAAACGAGGCATACCGGCCAATATTATAACCGATCGCAGCAAAGAATTCACCACTCGATTTTGGGAGACAGTTTGCTCCCACCTCAGTATCAATCACTGCCTTTCGACCCCCTTCCACCTGCAGACGGATGGTCAAACCGAGCGGCAAAACCACACGATGGAGCAGTACCTCCGAGCCTTTTGCAACTACGAGCAGGACAACTGGGTCGAATTGTTACCACTGGCGGAGTTTGCTTACAACAACTCCATCCACCATTCCACACTGATGACACCCTTCTGGGCGAACTACAATTACCATCCTACGATGCAGTTTAAGCCTCGCAAGGACCCCATTTTCAGATCACAGGTGCAGGCAGACTCGTGGATGGCAGGCGTGGAAGAGACTCACCGAATTCTCCGGGAAAACATAATCGAGGCTCAGGAGCGACAAACAAAGTCCGCCGGCGGAAAAGAGATGACTTTTGCGGTTGGAGACAAAGTATGGCTATGGACCAGGAACTTGAAAACATCCAGGCCTTCAAAGAAGCTCGATTACAAGCGCACGGGACCATATACGGTAAGTAAGATCATCAATATGAATGCTTACAAACTAGAATTACCGAGTACAATGCGGAATCACAACGTTTTCCATGTGTCGCTTCTTGATCGCTACACACCGCCAGTCGGAGGTCAGCCACCTTCAGAACCGCACCCAATGATAGTCGAGGATACAGAGCAATGGGAAGTCGACCGCATACTCGACTCCAGGCAGCGCTATCAGAAGCTGCATTACCTCGTCCAATGGGCCGGTTACAACCACATACGCACCAGCTGGGAGCCGGCGGAACACCTTAAAAACGCCCGAGATCTAGTTGACGAGTTTCACCGAGAGCGTCCGGATCGGCCACGGGAGTAGGGGTAGAGAGTCGGGTGCGGAGATATGGAGGACACGGAAGCAGTTTGGACGTTTCATTGTACTTTGTTTGTTCACTTTCTTCTCTTCTCCTTTGAGTGGATTTCGGCCCGGTATAATGGCGTCGGCACGGGTTTTACCACCTACAAATGGAGGTGGAGTTTCCCTGTGTGTCGAATCCGCCGAAAGGTCGCCATTGAGCGTACCGATCGGTTGTGGGAGTTATGGGTTCGTACGATTGCGTACGGAGGATGATTGTTTCATTCCTCGTTTCCTTTCCTTCGTTTCTCTTATATACTGGCTTTGGCAGCCCAGGAGGTCTGCACCTAGAGAGGGGGATAATGTAATGGCGACACGTGACCCGAGGCCGGGTAAGCGTCATTGTATATAGATCGCCCGGCATGACACTTAGATCACTATCGAATATCTTACCAATATACTCTCCATCTACACTTACTCGCTCTCCTGTGCAACCGTATACCATCTCATACGTCTGCGGCAGGACGTAGGCGTACGTGTCCTTACATGGAGATGCATTCAGGTGTATCTAAGAATTCTCTTGTGGAGTCCAAGAGTAGAGTGTTTCAGGCCAGGAGGGCCTGGGAGTATTGGGAAGTACTTTGATGTACTGGTGAGGTCTATCTGAGTATCTGGATGCTCTTCATCTGGCTAGCAGGCCTATTGGCTTTTGGCAAATGTAGGTTTGTCAGCCTACTAAACTTATGAGCCACATTGCTTTCAGAGCAAATTGGAGAAAAATCTCAAATCTGAGTTGATTAATACTCAAATATGACTTACCAATCAACCAAAAAGTTTTCATACAAACATTGAAATGGTGGTTTTGGTTGTTTGACAGTTCGAAAAATACCCATTATCGTGGCAAGTTCTGCACATCACACAAGAATTTGCTACATACCATTGTATGTAAAGAACAATATACAGACATGTTCTGGAGCTACTGTCGGAGAATAAAACAGGTTTAGAAATAGCCCATCCTTTTTACATTGTACATTAACATCAATTACACATTCGAACTAATTTGCACCAGTTCAAGATGTTCAAAGACACGTCGTAATTCATTTGAGATGCGGGAAAGCAAGTCAAACTTGATGCAGAGTCAATAATAATGATCAAATCACTGCATACTATGACTTTGACCAAACAACCAGATAAACATAATGTCAATATCGTTGAATGGGTGAAACGAATAGCAGAATATAGGAATGAAACCAAAGGCATTTGAATGACAAAAGTGCTAACACAATCTGATTTGAATATTGAACAAAAATTTCAAGGTAACCAAATAATATAGCAAAGATTTATGAGGGTAGAACATAAGGACATTAAAAAGAAACAATATGTAGACCAAAGTTCAAAAAGTGACATTGAGACTTACATTACCCAGGCTGAAGTAATTACTCAGTCAGTTTTCAATAGAAAACAGTTGGTACGGCAATGTGAAATGATCCACATAGCAAGCCTTGAAGCACTGTGTATATAGTGTGATGAACTGTGTGAAGATGACCAGACTGAAGAAAGATTTGATGTATATTCAAAAGCCAAATTATGATGCAAAAATGCAACTTGAAGTATACAAGCTGGAACATGAAGAAAAGGAATTGTTTATACAGATTGAGACAGCATCAGAGCCAAGAGATTCAACAACAGAACAAAATTATCAAAGCCAGGTAATTAGGGATTTTACCCATGACCAAAGTATTTCTGAAGACAGCTCTTCAGATATGGTACAAAACTGCTGAGCATTAGACTTTATATTTGAACAAGCAATTAGTATTATTTTTCTCTTTTGTGGATGCCTGAAAGGTTGCGACTTACAGCCAGTAGGGAGATTCTATTTATACACTAATAATTTATTTCTCCCAACAAATTGCCAGTATATAATCATACCACTTGATGTTGTAATCCATTGTGATAATGCTATAGTTACCTAGAAAGAAATGTCAACACCCAAACCTATTGAGGATCATCCACAAATCAAAAGCTAGATCTTGAGTCTGTCTCATCTTAAAGCTGGCTACTATTCTGCAAATAGGGATGGAATCTTCCAGACAATTTCACACACAAAAGTAGAAGCAATATCAGTCTAAATAGTCTTGTTTGACGTTAATACCAGACAGTTTCCAATTTTTTGCATGTTACACTAAAATAGTAAATCATTGTTCCTCTGGCAAAAGACTGTGAGAGCATTTTGCTTCGCAGTAGTATACAACCATTGAGGTGGGAAGATCAGTGTATCACCACGACCACCACCACTCAGCTGGGCAGAGAACTGAGGGATAGTGGGTATACAGAGATACCTAGGTGCAGAGATGACAATGATGGACATGGCAATGGCACAGGACTCAGCATAAGACATAACAGGGATAAACCATACGAAAGGGGGTATTCACTCAGGAGTCTGCCGGGTAGCCAGATTCTGAATCCCCTTATCATCATACAACAAAATTTACACCCAACTGTTCTGAATGTTCAATCCCACTTGGACATTCGGAGACTTCCCTAGTCCAATCGAGTTGTGTCAATCCACACTGCCAGATATGATCATAGCTGTTGAACATCACCCTACACTGCTTCAACCCCAACCACCCATTCATGTGAATTCATTTTCAATATTGCCAAGGGTGTGGCAGAGTGCCAATCTCTTCTTTTTGCGACATTTCACCACAAATGGAATCTAAAGGTGGATTCTGGTTCAGAAAGCTGAGTTTAGAATGGTGGGAAAGACACCCACTAGCTAAGACTTGCAAATATAGAGAGAAGCAACAAATGAAAATACATATATAGTGAGTGAAGTGAACACTGATGGTAGTTACCACATTCCCAGAGACTGTGCGTATGATGTTGGATTGGAAAGCTGAACACTGTAAGCCAGGTACATCAATGTCAATAATAAAGCAGGCATCGACTATATACCACCAGCAACACCAATTACATAGTGTAGAACTAATGCCTGACGAAAGGTACCAAGCTCATATTTGAACAAACACCAAGCATGTGGCGCCGAACTGTGACATGGTGAATGCTAGTTACCATACACCGGGAGTCACTCTGAGAATCATGTACCAGCCACATACTGGGACAACCAGCATAAGGCTCATATAGGTACAACAGGCACCCACCACACTGCCTGGACAACAGACATTGACTTCATACAGGATTGCATGGTATTGGTCTTCCAGATGGCACAACAGGCACTGACTGAACACCAGGGCAATAGGTACTGCCCTAACCCTGCGAGAACAGGCACCAACCTGATTCCAGGGCTACATATTCCATGTGAACAACAGCTGCCACCCAAGTAAAGAGGAAGACACTTATTTGAACGAATACTAGACAAAGGCAAGAAAAATGCACGTGCGAATGTCAGGTGAGCCAATGTGGATACCACTTGTCTTGAAGGGAAATCTCATGGAATAGAATATGATAAGCAATATTATATCAAGCAAAGAGAGAAACCTGTGAGAGGTAGTAAAGCTCGACTAAGAAAAGAGTGAAATGAAGAGCTCACCTCGCAACAGAGCATCAATTGAACCAACTCCTCTTCCAACACCTCACAAACTAGCAGTTGACCTTGGATCACCAATTACTGCTATTTCACCAAAGTAACCACGATCCCATCTCCATATGGTTAAACACAGTACCAATCAAAATGTCAACTGGTCACAGTCGATGTTCTTCAGCCGCTGATTCCAGTGGCTATGAAGGTTTCTTCAGTATGGGAACTGCCACTAGCGCCATATCCCCTATGAACGCCTTTTAACACATTGTGCACAGTTAATTGCAATCAACCAAGTCCTTGGCCCTTACCATCGCTAAGGAGAAGCTGCATATGCCTCCCCAACGAACCTTCAGCGTCCCAGTGTTCAGAAGAATGGATGGTATCAAGTTCCTGAAGCATATGAAAGCCTCTCATTTTGTATTTAGACTACCTGGGCTGTGATGTCATTGGTGTTACATTTATATTTCCGGCATAATCCAGGGTCACTGAATGATCCACGTATAGTTCTTCAATACAAAACCACGAACTATCACTCTGATTTCCATATTTGATCAGCCCTCCAGACTTGTTGACATATTACTCAGATCTCCCTGACGCAATCTTCCAATTGATGTGTTCACATCAGCAGCCAAGACAAGCCCTAATAAGATATGTATCATCATTGGATGAGTAATGGTCATGAGACCTCTCATCTGATTGGTGACTCCTTGTTGGCGGGAATAATTATTCCCAGTTCCCAACCACACAACAATTCAGTCATACTCAAATTGTTTATCCCCGATGGGACAATGTGACATTAATATCATTCAATCATGTAGTGTTGCTAATGGTTCCAAATTTGCAGTTCAGTTCCAGGTCTGATTCCAACCCCAAACTAGACCAATGCAACAGGTTTTACCACATGAAAACTCAGACCACTGCAATTGAGCAGGTTCTACCACCAAAACCTCGCCAGGTAAACCTTACAACTTTGGTTCCAATTGAGTCTCACAGTCCGATCGTATTGTGACATGATGAATACCTAGATTGCACTGAGTTACCCGCACTTGCATCGGTTGCTTGTAGAGTTGGATTCCGACCAATATTCCTTGAGTCACAATAGTAAACCGGCAAATCAAAAATCAAAGTTGGCGTCCTTTCCCAGCGATTCAGTAAGCCTTGGTCAAATGGCAAATCCGAAAATGGGAGGTTGAAGAGCAGCAAAAACTGCGCAATCTACGTATTGATCATGTCACGATACACTCACAACAGAAAACCTTCATAGGAGCCAGTCTAACAGGAACTAGAAAATGTAACCATGGTCTGATTCGAACCTGGCCGAAATCTCACCGCACTGTGCCTTGTTCAAATTACAAACTGACGCTTGTTACCCTGTATGGTTGTTAGGGGGATACTTAGGTACCGGGAATAGGTACTAGTATAGCCCTAGATCCTACTTTCTTCGATTAAGTATGAAGATATTGTTTCCCTGTCCTTGTCCGGGAAACTTTATCAATCTTTTTCTTCAAGGCTTTCTTATCCTTTCGAGATTTCTGAATGAATCGCTTAGTCCTTTCGATAATTCGCGGTCGCAAACTTGACTCCGATCGACTAAGGTCAAGATCCCGGATGTCGTCGTTCGTTCGCTGAATCTGGGATAACCTATCCGGATGGATATAATCCAATTCAATGCGAGACCTAGAATCTTCTTGAATGTCTCGAGGCGTCGCGGATATTTCCCTATCGTACTGGCCAGTATTGGTCCGACTGATTTTATTCTTATTTTGCGATAAGGCCTCGCGGTTTTCAGGCGATTCCTTAATGTCTTGAGGAAGCTCCTCCGACCGAACTCGTAACGTATCGATATAATTAACTAGTCCTTGTTGTAGACCAATAATCGAAGATATCCACCAGATGCTCTGAGCTAAGAAGATGTATCGATTATCTCGTGCGTATGAGATGATTTTCTCGAGAGCGTATATGATGACGTCGTTATCGTCCTTGAAGGTTATAGTCATTCGTAGGAATACTTATCGAAGGTGCGGGGCTGCCGCTACATAAAGCTAATAAATTTGAATAATAATATATATAGGTATCATAAAAACTCAATAATAAATAAAGGTCTTCTTTCGCTGGTAGGTTTCTGACTGTTCGCTGCTAGAGCTTGTTCTCTTCAATTGCCTGGACAATTGTGACCTCTTTATAGTCATGTTCGAGGGACAGTATTCTTATCGCCCAGACTTCCATGCTATGATTCCGCTTATTGCATAATTGCAGTATTATGGTTGCATCTTACATTCTACTGAATGCGCCCCGTAATTGACTGCCACGCTTCCCTTAGGTTATCGTGTTAATATAAATGTGGTTTTGAAGCATTACGCTCCTGATTAAAATCAGGCCATCCATTATATTAAATTATGTCAAATAACGTATCAGATCATAACTTCAACTTGGATATCTTGCCACTCGTTTATTCAGTAGTTGGAACATTAACGACTGACACGTATCTCTGCGTAATCGCAATTTAACTGTGTTTGATCTTCTTAATGCTTTTAATTGCAATAATCTCTGCCTCACCATAATTGGCTATTCGGCATTGCATCATAGATTTAATCAGCGACCAACTGATACTATGCCAACGTAGATTTTGACACGTCGTAATATAACGTTGCGATGCATACAGCTTTGATCAAAAAGACTGGTTCGCTTCAGGCCTCTTATCTTCAGCCAATGCCAATAATCCCTCAGACACTGCATGCTTAGGTCTCGACCTTCCGTAGACCGGGTGTTGCCACAGTTGTTCTCACCGCTTGTGTGCGTGAGCTGCAGATACCTCGTAATCGCATATTGCATAACGTCTGCTGCACATCTAATTCTGCATAATTGCAACTTAAGTATGTGTTGTCCCGCTAGCTAGTTTGGTAATCGTGGCCAAGAGTCATGCGCATCTAGAAGGTTTCTCACTCCCAGAGCAGGCAACATAACTTCATCATCATATTTGAATCCGACAGTAGGAACCTATCCTCACTGCTTGATCGACAAGTGACTCAAGTGTAATCCCGCTAAAGACCACTTGACTGACAAACATGTTCACGTATTCACAGGTAGGTGTTTTGCATATGAACATCTTTATAAGATTTGTCACATGTACCTGCTCCGTTCAAACATGTATCATTATCACTGCTAAGAGTCGACCTCTAAGGGACGACCCCTAACAATGGTCTCTGGCTGGTTCCACACCTGGTCTGTAGTATTTAATTCAGTGCCAATCTGGACCCCATCTGGGTAATCTGGATCCATTGCTAACACTACCTGCAATGCATTTTGAGATATGCAGAGCCATATAGCAGATTAGTTAGTAACCAATAATTTATATATTGGAGCTTTGCCAATGGAGTGGACTTATACAACTCCACCCTGATTTTTACCACACTGACTTGATCTGGGTTAATAATGCCAGGGAATCATATATCCTGAGTGGCGTTGGGTATTCTCCATTGGACATATAGTGAAATCGCTCAGTGGCAGACTACTGTATATTTGGCTCCAATCAGGCATTGTCAAATTAAGAGATCTGTCATTTGCCGCACTTATTGAAGCGTTATGTTCCCAGTGGGTAAACTAGAGGGCATTCTCACTGGCTAGTGGTGATACGAACCTATTCACAGATAATTGATATCTGACAACCTCAGATCCATCCGAGGTATCATGAATAACAATTATGTCGCAATACAAGCTGATTATCTGAATGATGGAGTTAATGCTCCAGTCAGCCGGAACACAAATAGTACTGATTGAGAAACCAGATGATTAGGCAATTTCAGATGTAAATACCAAAGTGGACTTAGCCAGTCTTCTGATTGTTAAGGGTATACATTATCTGATAGAGAATCGGTAATACTGACATGGAGTAAAACCATCCACAATATCATACTCTTGAGAGCCAAAGAGAAAGAACAAAGAAGTTCAAATGTCTATAGATACAGGAGAAAGAAAACATTTGACTTATACACAGGAAAAGAATCAAACTGGGCAAGGCTGAGTATCAAAAGCGGAGCCAGAAGCGCATTATGAGTGCCAGAGGTTGCGATCGTCCTTGGCATGGGGGCAGGCGAGGCCCATGGGGACGGCAAGCCACTGGCTTGAGGCCTGCAGCCTTTGTCCGATGGGGGCTGTATGCCCCCAATTGCCACTGAAGCCACCAGGACAAATCTAATGCCAATACTCTCCATTTGGCCCAAGGCTATCCAAACAAAGTGAATAAACTAAACAAAGAAACAATCCCAAAATAAATCCCATTAACAAATGGAAATCCAATTCATCTCCTTGTAAATTCCATCAGATCCAAGCGCAGATCCAAATCCACTTTTAAGACTAGTTCAACTGTGCTGTACAATCTTGCAGAGTGGTACTCCCCCAACGGCCATAGCGAGTGAGAGCTGCAGCCATTGTGATGATCACAAAGTCCAACATGGACACAGAGTCCTGTGGGGAGATTCTATAAAAAAGTAAGCCTCAATGCACAGTCAATATAATATGCGGTAGTCCACCAGACCTTGACACAAGGCCTGAGGTTGACATACATTCCACCCAGAGACTGCAGGACTGGTGACACCAAGTCAACCCAAGGTGGTAGGGGACACCAGGTCAACCCAAAGAAGCACAGTTGACGAATGGGAATGTTGTCAGCAGGTGGACTAAACGTCATTACACAGCCTCCCAAAGGGGTCTGTCGTCACCAAGTTGACACAACAAGAAATGTTGTCGCCAAGACAATTTGAGAGTATCACACAGTGGACCGGCAGGGGTTGTTGTCACCAAGTCGACAAGGGGGCATCACACAGTCAACCCATGGGGGTTGTCGTCACCATATCGACACAAGATTGTCACACAGTCGTCCGCAGGGGTTGCTATCAGCAAGCCAACAACAATTCAAAGTAGTCACCAAATCGCCAAGAAAGGGGCAGTCGTCACCAAGTCGACAGGATGTTGTCAAACAGTCGACTGAAGGGGTTGCCGCCACCAAGTAGACAGGACGAGGATTGTGGTCACTAAGGTAAACGGAAGGGGATTGTCTTCGTCAAGTCGACAAGTGGTTATCACACAGACAACCAAAGGTGTTGGTGTCACCAAGTCGAAAGATGGTCATCAGACAGTCGACCACTGGTGTTGCCATCATCAAGTGAGCAAGAAAAGGATGTGGTCACCAAGTTGACAAGAGGTTGTCACATAGTCGACCGAAGGAGCAGCGACACAAAGTCAACACAGGCGTAGGGACACTAAGTCAACCCAGGAGCCGGGACACCAAGTCAGCCAAGGAGCGAGGACACCAAGTCAACCCAGGAGGGGGGACACCAAGTCAACCCAGGAATAGGGACAACATATCTACCCACGGAAATGTCGCTGGCTGTATCAACTGATCGATTCAAAGAGGTCGATTACGAGACAATCACTGAGCTCATGACCGGAATTGACTATTTTTAAATGGTCGTACCGCTGGGTTTGATGACAGAGGTATGATCTGGTTTTACGGTTGCACATGAGAGCAAGTCAGTATATTTGCAGAGTATTGTGGTACGACATTTGATACAGATCCATATGCCGTAGCGGCGACCTAAATATACAAGCGTTTACCCAGCCTGGGGTCATCTTTCGCCATTACATTATCCCCCTCTATAGGCGCAGACCATGTGGGCTACCAAAGCCAGTATAAGCTAAGAGACATGATGGGAAACAAAGAATGAAACAATTATCCTACGTACACAATCGTACGAACCCATAAGTGCCACAACTGATCAGTACAGGTCAATGGTTACCTTTCGGCAGATCTGGCGCATGCGGAAACCCCATCTCCATTGGGTGGTGGTAAAATCCGTGCCCATACCATTTGTACCTGGCCAAGATCGAACGAAGATATACAAGAGCAGGGAAGAGAAACAAACAAAGAGACAACAGCAAACGTCTGAACTACTTTCATATTCTCTGCACCGGCACTTCCAAACTCATACCCCACCAAGAATTCATATCTGTAGCTCTTAAATTACGGTGTAGGTCATTTTGCGAATCATCAGGGTGGTAGAGACTATCCACTCATGACAAGGCATCGATGGGAGCTGCCGCTGCCGGCATCAGTGGTACGTTTCACTAGTCATCAATCATATAAGTCAAATGCGGGTAGTCCGGTCTCATTCATTGACATCTAACACGTAAGCTTCTTGAAAGGTGGATATACTTACCAAGATCAAGTGCACATTCGCTCTCCCGAGCTTTCATGCAGTGCTTCTTCATGCTCTGTGGAGGATATCTTGCAGCTAGTAGTGTCATTGACTGGAAGATGCTACTTGACTAGGTAATTGTCATTCGAACTGTGTTTCTGTGCCCTTCCAGTCGACTTCATACTTCTGCTCTTCATTGGCAGCTTCAGTCGAATCTTGGTACACTTCTTCGTAGACTTCTCGGTCGACTTCTGGGTGCGTGTCTTGGTTGACTGCATCCTGGTGGGTTTGTCTAAATGTTGGTAGGACACAATTTCGACCCGGTCATCCCCCCTTTTTGAAGTTCCTTGCTTCGCCGACGACTTAGACTAAAATCGAATGTTGATTGCCCTGCTGGCTCGGAAAACTTATAAACTTCGGCACTGACGCGTCTTTCAGCAGCCTTCATCTCTGGATTTTGGAAGTCTTTGACTTCGCTTGTCTTTTGGCTAGTTTTGCTCAACTTCCATTGTCCCATGTTTGCAGTTGCTGTCGTCTCATTTTCCCTCTCGCTTTAGCCTTTCTTTTGACTGGCTTTAATCATTGACCTGCATGGTGTTTCGACGATCGTGGTGTTTCGACTAGCTTCATGTTTTGACTTGCTTCATCGTTGACCCTTAGCCTTCTGTTTGCCATTGTTCACTTTGCTTGATCTGTTCTTGTTGTATCTTCGGACTTTGGCCGTGAATTCTCTAGGTGGGCTTGTCCTCTTGCGGATGCTAGGTGCGTATGATGATTTCACTGGTTCGCTTATCCCCGCTCTCTGGGTGCGTTTATTGCTGCTGGACTCCTGTGTCATTAAGTGCACTCTGGTCCTTCATTCCGGCACCGTCTGTAGGGTCATCATATGAGGATTTTGGTTCTGGTAGGGTCCTCCCTCTCGTTAGTGGTCGTTGCCATGCCGAGGACAAATCTCATCAATTTGGCGATGAAGCGGATTGGTTCGTTAACCTGAACAGCATGATTCTGTTCTTGAACTGCACGTACCGCTTGTAAATTGCGGTTTTGTACTCGTTGCATTTATTGATTCAGATGAAGTGATAGCTATTCCTGAGGTTCTGTCGGGCATCTGTGAGATCAGTGGGAGAGGATATCAATTCTTCGTCGTAGCTTTATTGTGTTGTCGGAAGTCTACAGACGGACACAGTCAACCGTCCTTCATAGCAAACATTTTCCGTGCTGCTGCAGCCGGCGTCTCTCATTCGCAGCTCTTGGTCTCACTTGCGGTATCTGCGATTTCGTAGGACCACACAATTTGTGTGGTTCCTCACCCCCAGGTTACCGTGTCATTGCCTCTCACTCTCTTCCTATGCTTCTCCAGTGAGAACCGCTCTTCCTCAAAAATTCCCTTTTGATGCCATGGCAGGTGCAGTGCAAGAGTCGCCATACATTTCCTACATACGTCCACATAGTCCTTGTATCTCAGAAGGATACGACCTCCATCATCAGTCAGTACAAAACCTGTTCCAGCATCTGTGCATTAGCCTCTCTCTCGGACTTGGGATCCGGGATAATGATGAAGACAGGAAACCAGGGACCTGTGGATTAACCGGTTCGCCCAGGAATGAGCCAAATCCAACCTGTCTAACAACCTCTCATTGTGACTCAGCAAGCCGGTAGCAGTCATTCCCGCATACCTGAGTGAGGTTCAACTTCTCCGGCAATTTCTGTCTCTGCTCCCAGCTCGCTCATCCTGCGCTTCGGTTGAGAGTCTCAGTCTCACCGCGATATTCCAATCTGGAGACCTCCATAGTCGCTCCCAGCAGCGACTGCATTCCTTATTCATTGAGAAAATATCAGAACAACCAATTGCGTGCTTGGAGTTGTCTTTCATATACGGTATACTGATAAAGTCTCGGTGGAAGAAATGAACTCACTGCGCTCCACAAGGCCACTTGCAACATATGTGGGTGTCCTCGGCATTGCTGCTGCAGCCACCGTTGCATTGTCACCATCTCGTCGCCTTTGTGCGGGGCTTTGGTCATCATGTCACCTTCTTGCTGCACTGTCTTCATTACCTGACAATCATGCCTCTCGGTCCACTGGAGTTTGTAGAGATTAGATGACCTGCCATTGCCAAGTCGACATCCAAATTATGAGATTTACAGTCCCTGATATTCTACCATCTGAATAGCGGGGCCCTTTATAAGTGGCCATCACCACCGATCTAAGACCGCAAATCAATCATTCTCCATATCAGGTTCGTCAACCCAAATGGCTGCAGCACATCAAGGTTGTAAAACGTGGCTGTGTGTACTGTAGAGAAGTCCTGTGCAAGTACAACTACTACCTCTGGTGGGATGGCCGGAAGTCTCTAAGCACATTGAAGTCCTTCATGAGAAATGCCAGCTCCTCCTGTATGAAGACCAGGAGTACATAAGCAGGATTGTGCAGTGATTGCAACGAATGATCAGCCACTCTGCTAAGACGACTGGGTCTTCATGAGCACTTTGTGGCCTTCCGTGTCAATGGCCAGCTCCTCTTACATACCATCTAACTTTTCATCTCTTCAGTAGGCGTGCTTAGGTATTAACCTCTGGAGTACGAATACGGGTTGGCATTGCTCGACTCGAAGGTTTGAAATCATAAGTGGATCTGATCTTGGAAGGAAACTTTGTTGCCTCATATATCTGCTTTCGATTTATATGGAATTCCGCTGTGAATTGACCCAGTTAGAGGTACGGCAATCATATAGACTTTGACAATGGTTGCTTAATGTAGCTATTGGTATTTGTACTTGTCTCAATCGACCATAAATGGCTGTGAATAGGGGTATGACGATCTTGTAGACTTCGACAATGGGTGGTCAATCCAGCTGACGGTATTGCTCATCTCGATTAAGCTTACGCAACTGATTCTGTCGCCTTGCTTGCGATTCGATGTAATGTCTGGTGAACTCGTATGCGACGCATCAAATAGCTGGAAAATTCCTTAATTCTCGACATCGATTTCATCATCATGAAGTACAGGGCCTTGTCCAGCAAGAATAGAGGTTACTGGACCAAGGAAATAGTACCTTTTCCATGCTTGAATGTGTACTAGCCAAGTGCAATTGATCTCTGGCAGCTGTCTTCGGAGGCATAGTAGATAATTGATGGTAAAATCGCCACACAGGCTGTCGGTCATGTGATATTCACAATCGGGGTAAAATTTGTGTATCCTCATGAGTGAAACGTATCTGATAACTGAAAAATCAAATGTAATGTAAAGTGACGTATGCCTGCATTTGATCGCAGATGTATGATATGGTAATACGGTTGCACATCAGAGTGAGTCAGTACATATGGAGAGTATACTGATAAGATAGTCGATACAGATCAAAGTGCCGTAGTGGAAATCAAGAAACACCGGCGCATACCCGGCCTCAGGTCACGTGTCATCGTTATACTATCGTTCAAAAGTTATTGTCCGAAGAGTAAAGAGAAAGAGAAAGATAGGCCAATGTATATGGGAACGGTGGGCATGCTTGGCGATACCAAGGATCACATCTCGAGGCCGATGCGAGGCATCACTGCTGGAGCTGAACTTACTGCTCGGCATGGGGGCTTGTTACAGCCCATGAGGGCCGCAAGCCAGCAGTGTGATGCGCGCTTTCTTGCATCGATGGGGGCTATCAGCCTACAGGCGCCACCAAAGCCACCAGGCCAAATCTAATGCCAACACATACTTACAATTTCCACCTTCTAGAGATGCGTATTGACCTTCTTATACTGAAGCTAAACCTTAACAATTTTCCCCTGTATTATCAATTAGTTCAGCATGGAAGTCAACAAGGATACTTCCCCCTTGATGTCCAGAGTTGTACATTCACCTTTCAGTACTATATGACAGATATACCTATCACCTCTACATACTTGCATATTTCTAGTACCTATGTTAAAGGAAGTCTTTAATCAGGATCTAACGGAGACATTACATTGGAATCTGAAGAAAGTCCTAGACCCCGCCCAATTGTGTTGTTGTTCTGACAATATATCTGTTAAGATCCTCTTCACTTGGCTCTACTTATTCTGCAAAGGCAACACCACTTTGCTGTTTTTCAAAGACTAGTCAATACATCCAGTTGTTGGATGCCTTGACAGTTGGACTTTGAGTATAAGTGCAAGCTATTGGGATAATGCATTGCAGTCGTCAGAAGGGCAATACTCATGAGTCATGTACAACAGTAATTGATATCTCAGGTCGATACTCTTTTGTCACTACTATCTAATGGATGCAACAAATGGAACAGTTACCTCATATTTCTTTTGGGGTGGTAGTTCTCATATATATTCCAAATGAATCCTCATTGTACCTCATCTTTATCAGTTGGGAATTCAATGGGGGCATTCATTGAATAGAATCTAGGGGGAATCTCCTAGTGTTATACTTGATCTTGAGAAATATTTCTCTCATGTGGCTGCTATATACCCCTGGCTTTGATGTGCATTCGACTACAATATACTGCTGATTGCCCAATTAGTAGAGACCAAAGCGGTAGTCATGCTTTCATTGGTAGTGATTGCACATCCTCTCTAAGTTGCCCCATTCAGACCAGAGCTTCCAAACACTGTTGGACCATACATGGGTATATAGTTTGACTTTATACTGTAAATCTGCAGAAGTTACTACAATGTACACTAGCCTCTCTGCCACCCTCCTCCCACATACAACAATGACCATTGATGAGGCTTGTACTTCTCCTCTCTGTTCTCTGTTGTAGATGGTTGGCAAATTCAACAGCCATCACATGTGGGTTGTTGAAAGCAAAAGAGGAAGAATGAAGAAGCTCAATTGTCTGTTGATCCAAAGACAGGGAAAACAATAGACTAATTTACAAAAGAGAGAGAAGGAAAAGCCCAATGCCGACTGCCAAAGCCAAAGCCCAATGCCGAGTACCATTGCCGAGGGCTCCTCCTCGCCATGGTGGCAGGTGAGGCGGATTGGGGCTTACGAGGGTTGTGAGGCCAGGCGAGGCTGGTGGGGGCAGGCTAGGTCAATGGGGGCCGCAAGCCACCGGCCATATGCTCTAGCCCGCCAATACCAGACACTAAGGTAGCCATCGGGCCCAATCCCTAGTCAACATGAGTAGGAACTGTAACTTTCTCATTCTCTGCCTGAATCATCTACATCATTTTCTGTAGTTCTTCAGTGCCTTTAGCCATGCATTGTTAGGAGTTTTCTTCTAGCAGCAGTAATGATACTTGAATGGATTGCAGCAGATACATGTGACAATCATATGTGACATCCATGCAAAATACCTTTCAGCTGAGTCAACATCATGTGTGTTAGTCAAGTGATCTTTAACGGGATTACACATGAGTCATATGTTGATCAATTAGTGACGAGCATGGTCCCACTTGCAGATTCCAATATGATGACCAAATTATATCGCCATAACTGGGAAGTGAAACACCTTCAGCAGTGGGCATACTTACTGGCCACACCAACTATTTCTTTTCTAGGTAGACTATACACAGTAAAGTTGCAATTTCATAGAATTACGCATGCAGACAGCAGCAGACAATAATGCTCAATGTGAATAAGAGGGATCTGGAAGCCTGTGTACTGTGTGGTAGGAACAATCGGCAGCACTCCCAGCTGTAGGAAATGTCAAGGTCTATACGTGCAGTGTCCGAGGGATTAAAGGCATTTGCTACAAACATCAGGTCTGAAACAAACCTGCTGGTTGAAGGTCAATCTGCATTGCAATGTCATGGTGATGTGTCATAATCTACATTGGTGGAGTATAGATTGGTCACCCAACAAATCTCAGAGAAGATGGCAAATATCTAAATTGAAGGCTTGGCATGTAATGGTGAAGAGCTACTAACAAATATTGTGACAAGTACTGATAAGACTGCATATCATAAGGTATACCAACTGCAGAACAAATGGGATCCAAGATATCGAGGTAGGGTTCAGCTGTCATTTTGCGCATATGATATCATGATTATGAGAATGGCTCTATAAGGGTACATAACATCTCAAAACCACTCATGTGTGAACGCGATAACCAAAGGGAACTCATGGCACTATCCGTGCAATACTGAAGATGTTTGTGAAAACAAGCTATCAAACATTCATAGTGTCATAGTGTTATTCTTAAGACAAGCTTGATCTGAAGTAGTAATACTCAATAGCTCCCATTGTCCCCGACTATGAGAAGAATCAAGTGCTAGCAGCAATCCACAGTCAGACATTACCAGCGAAGAACAAATTAATACATTATTAAGATTTCTATCTAAAACACTGTTCAAAATAACTTCACAAAATCACCTTCGTGCATATGCTCTGTATGAGTTCCAAGACACTCTTGTCTGCTCAGTGTTCACATTGCATGATCATTGAACATTCTAGAGATCCCGTCTTCTATTACAACTTGCGGGGTTTAACCCACATCTTTTAGATATTCTTGTACTCCATAGTTATTAAAGGAATTGGATCAAATATATACTGCAATACAGCAACATGGTTGCTTTCCTACAACGAGGGGTCCAATAAACAACTCTGGACAGATGAGACTGAGTCGAAAGCTCTTACTAAGGATGTGAGTTTGAGTCTTAAATAAGACGAGGACATTGCAATTAGATAGGTGGCTGTACTTCGTCTAATAAATATTGCATTAGTTATAGGGTCGTAAGTACCCCTGTCGCATGCATCACACTAGTCAAATAGTGTGGATCCTCAATCTCTTACACAATTCATTTCCTCTCATATCCCTTATGCATTTCTCCACTAATCAAGCTGCCTTGAAAAATTTTTCATGATACACCAGAGCAATCTTTGAGATTATGTTGCGGTGTGTAATTACCATTATTGTACACCTAACATCGCTTTGCGCATTTATAATTCATATTTTTGCTGTAGCCTGCAGCTGCAAGGTCATAGTATTCACTCTAGATACAACTTCCTCATCCGCCATATTAAGTAGCAGAATGCTGCTGATTGTCCTTACAATTAGTCGTCTGCCTGTCATAGTTGAACTCGTAGTCGAGGCAGAGTGGAGCCTGTATTCTCAATCTGCATCTTCGGAGTTCTCTTTGGATTCTGCAGCAGCAGTGTATCCCACTGTCTGGTCCATGTAGATTGGGTTTTTGTTGACAGCTTTGGCTGCTTGGTTGAAGTTGGGGTTAGTGTTGGCTGCAACTACTCTGGCCACAGTTCTTCTTATCTGTACTGCTGCTCCAAATTTTCTTCTGGTTTGGACTGTATTGTACCTGCATGTTTGAAGTCTGCAGAACATTTTCAGCATCTAGCACTCTCTTGCCTGCTCATGCTCTGGCCAGAATCTTTGTGGTCATATCTATGATTTCCACCCCCCATAGTACATTGTCCCAGTGTTTCTAAGTGGCCCGGCAGGCCGGCCGGCCGGCCTGCACGTGATTTAAACAGCCTGCATCGGCCTGCATAAGCCTTGGTCTGGTTGATGGATGAAATACGGCAATGGCAGGGCTACGATGATTGAGTTGGATATGGTTTATGTTTCGTACTTTGGAGACTTTCTTAGTAAACGCAGCAGAGAATCCTTCGAACAAAATATCCTGTTTAGGCTTAGTCCGCCAAGAAAAGTCGCCCGGCCGCCAAGAAAAAGCCTGCAGGTCCTCACTTAAAAGCCGCCGCTAAGGGCGGCCCGGCCTGGCCGCTTAGGAACACTGCATTGTCCTTGTAGCAAACATCCCATTGCCTCTCTCTATTCTCCATCCACATTCTCATGCAGCGCCATGACTCCTATTCATATACTGCATTCGGTTCTCGTATACTTGCCATCTTGTCAATAGTCGGTGCAACTGTGCCAGTTCACATGTCTACTGCCTGATTGTTCTTTCCACACCACACCTCCCGACTCCTAGTGTGCTTCATATCTCCAAGATCTCACTTCTCAGCATCTTCCTAACCACTATATACTACAACAACTCACTTGAAGATGTATCGGTACCATGTGTCATCTTTCCGGATACGTCACCAGGCATGCTATTAATCTTTCCTTCTTCTCCCATATTCATATCTCTCGCAATCAGTGACATCTAGATTATTACTCCAATAGGGGTCCTACCCTCCATGGATGCCATCTTTGCTTGTTTGCTGGTCATCACATTGCATTGGTCACATGCACATTCTGCAGTTGCAGTGCCCAACACTCTGCAGTTGGAGTGCCCAACCTCCTCCAATCGTCCAGAGGTGCTGGGAGTACTATTCTGGGGTCAATTGGATGCTAGAAGTCGAATGCCAGTGTCTGCTTGTCGGCCACTATCGAGGTTGCTGACTTATTTCGCCGTTTCCGTTTTCGTTTTTCGCCAAGACTTTTTATCGAATTCCTTTTTTATAATACGTGGATTTCTGGGTGGCGGGTAGCGGGTAGCGGGTGGCAGGTGGCGAGTAGCGGGTGGGGGGTAGCGGGTAGTGGGTAACGGGTAGCGGGTGGCGGGTGGCGGGTAGCGGGTAGTGGGTAGCGGGTAGCGGGTAGCGGGTGGCGGGTGGCGGGTAGTGGGTGGCGAGTAGCGGGTGAACGTCCCTCAAATGGGTCACTAGGATGTGCAATACCTGCGGTGAGCTTTTGGCTAAGCTCGAAGATTTCGTGATACCCACGGTCGTCGACAATGATTCCACCAGTCCAGACGATCCCGATCAGCGGTAGGGCTCAGTCCAGTCCGCTCCAATGGGAAGGTCGGACTGGACCGGACCACAGACTGGCTGTGCTGTACCAACCACTGCGGTTCGGACACTGTCTGTTGCTGACAGGTAATTTGGGCTTAGACACCCCGTGCTGACACCTGTAGAAGAGATGAACAAGGTTATGGTAATGATGGCAGTGCATAAGGCACCGGGCACCATAATATAGCATAAGGCACAGGGTATCATAATTGTAAATTGCAGAATTGAAATTGATGGTGCTGACAACTTTTGCTTCTTGGACACTGGCCTGCTGACGCTGACAGAGGCGTAAAAACAGCTGGACAGACACCCCGTGCTGATTGCTGACGTCCGAACCGCAGTGGCCGGTACAGTATATTCGGCTCCATCGAGATATATTTTCCTCATTAAAAGATTAATAACCGGGAAAGTATGCCCTATCCCTGGACACCGTGAGGGATCGGTCCGCACCAAGTCCAGTCCAGTCCGTCAGCATCTAGGATCAGTCCGATCCCAGTCCAAAAATTTCTTGGACAGGACCAGGACTGGACTGGATTGGATGGTTCCGGTCTGGACTGATCCATTGCTGGACTGGTGGAATCATTGGTCGTCGATTTGTAGTCAAGAACGCCGACCCGCTTGACTTTTTCGCTATTTAATAAAGGACAAGCGGTCCTCCGAACTCGACCTACGCCATAAAGCCAACATACACGGATCAAAACCATCACCTTCTCGTACAATAGCGCAACCGTTTTCACACCGATTCCCTAATATTTCGCAATGGCAAATCCAACTCGTGCAACATCCAAGGGCGAATTCCTTATTGCGTGTGTTCTTCCCTCTTTTCATCGATTACCCCGAAAAGTCTTAACTAACCGTAATGTCCAGGCTCATAGGAATGACTGGGACAGGAAAATCGGAGGTGGGTTATTACTCTTTGCCCAATTGCGACATAGTGCTGACAGATTTTGACTCAGTTCATCAACACAGTGAGCGGGTACCCAACGATGACTGTGGGCCACCAGCTGGAGTCATGTACTGGCGAGTGTGAGACTAGCGAGAGCTTCTGTATTGGAGGTCACAACATCCGGCTTATCGACACTCCGGGTTTCAATGATACTCACCTCTCGGATACCGAAGTTTTGGAGACAATCACAGCCTGGATACTGGCCAAGTAAGCCTCAGAACTACCTCTGGAGGGGCGGTTAGAGCTAACTAAAGTTGGTGGTTATAGCAAGGAGGATGGCCAACGTCTCGCAGGAATTCTCTATTTCCAGCCGATCAACGTCACGAGAATAACCGGGATCGACAATCAAGTCATCGAAATGTTTGAAAGCCTCTGCGGCGATGAATTTCTGAGCAATGTCACCTTGGTAACGACTATGTGGGGAAAGCTTTCTTCTGCTGCTGAGGGCGACCGATTGGAGGACCAGTTAAAGGAAAAATACTGGAAACATATGATTGATGAAGGCTCGAGGTGCGGGCGATACCACAGGGACAAGGAATCCGGCCAAAAGCTTATTGAGGAGCTCCTGCCGGCGGTGAAATCAAACCAGAACGCAGTACCCCGTCTAGAGAAGGAAATGTTAGAGAAAGGTGGTCTCGCCAATACATCCGCGGGCATGGCATTACAGCAGCGCTTGACCAATGAGAATCAGATGCTCCAGAGACGAATCAGGGAGCTGGAGAAGAAGGCTACAGAGGATACACCAAAGGGTCGACGCGCACAGGAGGAATTGGTCACGAAACAGGGAATGTTACAGAGGAATGCAGCCGATGAGGAAAGATTGAAGCGTAGCACCTTGTCAAGATTTATCCTCAACAGCGCGGCCTACGTTGGAAAAGAAGTGCTAAGTGATAGCGCGAGGTTTTTCTCAAATAGAGATGATTCCATGATTAATCGCGGCGCCAGGGTATCGGATGGATGGATTACTGGTGCTGCTAGGGTAGTCACAGGAACATATTAGCCGGAATAAATTATCACTACTTTCGCCTTTCGCTTTTGATGTCTAGGTTATATTCTGGTACACAATATTTGCTTATCGCTTTATGGCTGTTTCGAGGTTTCTTAAACTCATGTTGAAATTTGAATCATGGTGTTTGTTCTAGTCAGTTCGCGGAGAATGTCAGTCAGTAGAGTAACCGGTTAGTTCATGGAGCCCCACCTTCCGTGCATGAACCAGTCAGATCAGTGCTCCATGAACTGACTGGTGCTAATTGTGCTCAAACAAAAGTAACAATTACTCTGATTGCAAAGTGATGTATACATGAAATATGCGTAATTTATCGCTCTTTCACCTCCTGGTCTCCAAAATACTATATCTTTAATATTGATAGAATGGTTGTGAAAAAACATCGATTTTCAGCGATTTTGGCTGTTTGTTTTAAAGCTGCTCAATCAATTTTAAAGATATCGTAAATCGAAGACAGGGAGGTGAAAGAGCGATGAATTATGTATATTTCATATATACATCACGTTGTGATTGGACCAATACTTGCAGACTTAATCATTTTTGTCAGTGCAGCTGGACAGAGAAAAGACAATCTTTTTTTTCCCAATTTTCCCTACAATTGGCTGTATTGCTCAATGAAGTGACTGGTCAACTCATGGAGCATGTAGGCTCTGTGAGCTGACCGGTCAGTACATGGAGCCCAGTTATTCTATGGTTTGACCGGTCACTCCACGGACTGACATACTCCGTGAATTAACTAGAACAGTGTTTGTCGACCTTATATGTATATTCCTTACAATTCTTGCAAGCTTTGGTTGGTTGTTACTAACTTCGCACTGTTGCTTTTAATGTCCTTGTTTCTTTGCAGTACACACATCCGGTTGTCGCTTTTGCTTGTTTTGATATATCTTGATTATTATGGATGCAGGAGCGGGGATCTTGGCATTTGTGACCTTCTTGTATCTATTTCGTTGCCGTTCACTTTGGAAGTATTGGTCGGTTCCATTATATTTCATACCCAATATATCAAGCAATCTTCCCAATCCTTAATTCAATTGGAGGCGAAAAGAAAGAATATTGGTCCGTGTCTGATCTCGGTATCTGAAAAGACAACTTTTTTGTGCTAAGTCATCCGGAGGAAGCGGGCACTATCACTCTCTTGATAGTCTGAATACAGTAGCTTCTACACAAAGATGTGGGAATAAGGTTGCCGCAAAGCAAGCGAAGTGGCTGAGTTCCGATACACTGATCAGCCGATGGCGTGGATAGAGGGAGCGTTTATGGGGAAACTGGTGGTTAGGGAAGCAGTGTGCGCGCCCGTATGGTACTAAAATGTATTTGTGAACTGTATAAGTTTTAAAGCCATCATAGTTTAAAATACTTAGTGTTTATCTTTTTTTCTTCAGGTAGGTACATCTCTGCTCTTTCAGCTTTGGATAAACGTTTAATACCCTTTGTAGAAGCATAGAGGTAGGGTGTCAGCCTTCTCATCCTTAATTGGAGTGAACCAAAATGTGTTGGCACGTCCGGAGGTTCCTAGTCTGCAGTAGGGCTTAGTATGATCCGGTCTAGTGGAGAGGGTAGACTAGACCAAGCCACAGACTGTCAATCTTGCACTGCACGATGCCTGTCTAAACCAACCTACATATACTTGCGGTTTCCGTCTAGTTTCGATGACTAGTTCGGTATTGTTTCCTGGCCAAGGATCGCCGAAAGCATCTTTCGTAGCCACTTTTTATCAACAATAACCCAAGGCACACATACCGTGAGACATACCATGGCAGTGCTGTATCAATATCTGGTGCAGTCGGCTTATGTTTCTCCTATTAGGACTCCGAAAATAGCAATTTCAAACCTAACCCTGAATACAGCCCAGGACTGATACAAACCAAGCCCGTATTGATCTGGCAGAACCTCACACTGATCCGATCCTGGTCTAAGATATCTTCGCACTGAACCGGTCTTTACTAGGACGGGTCCGATCCGCACTGGTCCATCGGAGGACGGGTGGAATAATTGTCCACCTAGCACGCTAGTAAAGAGATGTTGCTATTTGGGGCGCTCCCAAAGCCCATTGGAATTGCGTTATCCGGCAGTGTAATGGTTTAAACTTAACCGTTGACTAAAAGATAGATCTAAACATCAATACACTGAGTACATACAAAAGAACACAACGAATGAGAAATGCAAGTAGTAAAGTTCGGTTTCTACCACCTCCATTTGAAAAAAGTCCGAACTCCATCTTGCACCATTCGAGTGCAATCCCACTGTGTATTAGGGGTCCGCATCGCCATCGGCCTCTTAGTCTGCATCTCCACCGGCATTGGAGCACAAGTCTGCACTTCATCAATGGAAGGATAATAATCAAAACTGGCTTGTTGCCACTTCGATGATTCCCAGAACGCACGATGCCTCTTTGCCCCCACTGACTCCCCTCGCAGTAACATATCCTCCATGTTCCTGATGTAACAGCAAATTGGGTGCAATACACCGTACTCGCCAGTCATAGCTCGCCCATCTAATTTAAGCCTAAGGAGTTCCTCCCGCGTCATGCAGCGGTTTAATCGTTCGATGAGCCTATCAACGACAAATTCCGGTTGGTCAGGTGCAATCTGGCGTCGATACGTCTCCCACTGGGCAGGATCAATATGCACCCGGTATCCGCGGAGGATCCGGCATGTGCAGAGAGAACCTGAAGGAAACGACTTGTTACAGAACCCACATATACAGCCATGGCCGAAACGTCTGCCATCGGGCGCACATAACACCATGGAGGTGCAAAACTGGCATGCCCCGACCGTAGTGCCGAAAAGCCAGAGTTCATCCTTGGGAGGATCATATGCGCGAGCGAAGCAATGTAGGCATACTCGGTAGTTGGGTTTTGTCGCCATTCTACCGTGCGCAGCGGAGAAGTGGTAGAACGGGAGAAGTCGGATGCAGCGGGTGCAGGTACGTCGAAGACGGATCGCGTCTAGTCGCTCTTCGGATCGGTGGTGAAGGAAGATTTCGGCGCGGTTTGGAGGGCCGATTAGGATGCGGAAACGTCGCGAAATGTTCGATAAGTGGTACTCGTCGATGACGGGGAGGTGCTTGATGATTTCGAGCTGAAGCTCGTTTGGAAGCGCTGTTAAAGACATCTTGGAACGTGGTGCTTCTGGTTAAGGTGTGGCGACGATTGGTGGTTATGGGAGACAACAGGTGTCACATCTGAATTAAACTAGGAATGTGGGGTACTTGGCTTAAATATTAATACTAGGTTACACGACACCTAGCTCCAGTTTAAGCGATCGACCCCACTAACTTACCGCATTATAACACACTTCCATCCAATTTCATCTAGTACACCAAAGGTCCAAATAAAATGTTTAAAACAATATAGTGCAATACGAAAGTCGACCTTCTGTAGGACGTAGCTACTCATGATTTCTAGTAATAGCAGAAGCTAGTGACAGTGTGAGTGATGATGAGTGACAGTGAGTGATGGTGAGTGACAATGAGTGATGTGAGGTTGTAGTGAGAACAAATGATACGTGAGCCCACTGACCCAATTATCTCCGCACGTAGGTATCCGAATATACAAGCAAGGGCATGACACGCCAAGCTAGCTGAAGATCAAGTAATGAGTTAATAACTCTAGTGGTCTCTCTTACTGTGTCACGCTAACGTACGTGACGCAATGACAAGGTGAATCCGGTACAGTAGGTGCATAAGTCTAAACCCATGCTATGCTGCCATGCTATCGAGCTCCTAATGGGAAGTAACTTTACATATCGAACGTACCCCACGATATACAAAAGTACAGACGTAGGGTGGAGCACGCCGTAACCCCATACATTCTACTACACGAAGAGATAAGTAACTTAGATGTGCTCTCTACTTGACAAGGGACAAATGATGCCAAAACTAGCTACCGGATACATTAATACTAGAGGTGGGTTACCTAACGTGCTAATTCCGCTTAGCCAACATGTCGTAGCCTGTGACTCCTTTGTTACAACGAAGTCGAGACGTACTAGATAATAAGTACGTTTGTTGAGCAATGCCAGCGCGAATTTAGTGAAGCCGCACCCGTTTGACCGCTTAGGAACATTAGGTCTGTCCGAGGACTTAGATTAGCAGGGCTAAGCCCCGTACAATATCTATAGAACTATTAGAAGAATTAGGGTACAAAGTGTGGTGCCAAGAGTAAGCCAGCCTTCACTCTCCCACTGCAAGATTTCTAGCACTCATATACCCAAGAAGCGATATCAAATCCCTTGAGAAAGTTAGTTTTTGTAAACGAGTAAAAGTTCTCTGGTACACCACCCAAAACAGTTAGCTAGAAGTATCTAGCACTAAATCTAATAGTTATACGCTTGGTTTGTCTGCTCGAAGCATTCTCATTGGTCGGGTGAACTTGCCACGTGGCACGTGTCAGATACAGTGGCAGGTACAGTGGCGGATATCCACATGTTGACTCAGGATTTATCCTGAAGACCTACAAGTTGTTAGAACGCCATCAAAGCTGCTAGAAAGGATTGGAGAATGCACTGAGTCATTTGTGCAGACTCATTCACAAATTTTCACTCGCCATCCGCCATTCGCCACTGCTGGCGCCACTCTACCATCTCCAGTGAACTTCAAATTTCTTAGGTATATAAAGGGATGGATTCTACCAATAGATGGTTCGGTAGATAATCGCTTTTGTACGATAAATAATTCAATCTCTCGCTTAGTACTCGATCACTCTCAACAATACAGCAGACACAGTGGCAGATATATAGTGGAGAATATACAGTAGCAGATATATATACAGTGGCGGATACACAGTGGCGGATACAGTGGCAGATATACAGTACCGGATCAAGATACACATTTACAGTGGCAGATACACAGGGGCAGATACACAGCCGTAGATATACAGCGGCAAAAACTGGATAAACAGCAGCGGATACCCGTTTCGGATAAACAGCAGTGGATAGCAGCGTCGGATAAATAGCAGCGGGTACACAGCGGTATATACAGCAGCAGATAAACAACACAGCAGACACAGTGGCAGATACACCATGGCAGATATATATACAGTGACAGATATACAGCCAGATATACAGTACCAGGTCAGGATACATATTCACAGCGGCGGATATACAAAAGTAGTTCAAGATACACAGCACGATATACACGGCGGCAGATACACGGCGGCAGATACACAGCAGCAGATACACAGTGGTAGATGAACAGCAGCAGATACAGTAGTGGATATACAACACAGTTGACACAGTGGCAGATACACAGCGGCAGATACACAGCGGCAGATACCAGTGTCAGATAAACAGCAGAAGTCTAGATAATCTGCCTGATATCGCAACAAGTCCACCATGCTCAACGTTTCGAATCCTGGGGGCGGCAAAGCCGCCACCGATGCTAGTATACTTTACGGACTTCCGTCTAAAATGTAGCGTGATTCAAAAGTACCTCCAAATCGGAGCCGCCGATCATAATGCCGTCCTATTTGCACTCTAGTATAATCATATCACTTCTTCATGGAGATACTTCGCTGCAGATCTTTATATAAATATCTGCAGAGTCGACGATGCACTCAATTAACCAGTCGTCTTTGGAAGGCTGCCCCTTACCCCTTGTAGAAGTTCGAATAGCATTTTAACTCTTTTGGGGCAATGGAAATAGAAGTTTGGACAGCGGATTGATTCTTCTAGATCGGTAAATATGGTTGGTTTACACGGTCGGCACTGATGGGGCTCAAACCCGAATGTTGGATTTAAACCTGGACTCTAATCCATGACTCACGTTAGAGAAACTTTACCAATTTACTCAACAACAGTGCGATCGAGTGTAGATCTACCAGCAGTTGAACTAAGCAGTAAAGATTGAGAACTACTTATGACATGTGCTCAGGCAGAGCGTAGTCTTTACTGAGTTAGCATTGCCGGTAGCTATAGCTAATGTTGCTCTCCGTTGTGCAGAGTGTTTGAGAGCAGCCTGTGTACAGCTGCTTGGCAGGCCTGGGTCCAGTTAAACCTCGCAGTGATGATCGCCCCCCTCTCCGCCTCAGATTATACTTCGGTATACTTCCATCCGTAAATTAACTTGTATCTCGTAGGATTACCTGAAAAAGTTTTGTATTCCTGATAGTGCATCTGCGCGTAATGTTAGCCAGGGTAGGCTCTCATGCAGCTCGAGCTAGTATCTCTGACTAATGATGGCGAAGAATGAAGCGCTCAGTTTTTTTTTTTGAGGGCTTATCAGTGCAAAAGATGCCGCTCGCCAGGATGAATGAAATTTTGGGTACGTGACTCATGTCCGGTCCAGAGGCAGCGATTTCGCAGTTGTTTTAGCAATGAGAAACTCTCGACATGTCACTAGACTGCCATTTCGAACACAGGACAATAGTGACACCATAAGATTACTAATCTTCTACAGGTAAGAGATGATTAATGGATATCCTAGGTAGTTATATAGCCCTCGGTACCGCATTCATCCACAATGGGTGTTCTATAAATATTAGGCTGCTGACCTTTCGGAGCCTAGTACTCCAGACTCCCACTAGGGTTATCTCATTTTTAAAGTGCGAATAAAAACATTCAAAATCTGGAAAAACTCTTGCTGCCTTCTACCGGGCCCCCCACGACGGAGTGACCTGGATGGATGGTTCATGTAGTCTTGTTCCACTGGCCCTAACCTGCCCAAGAGAGCCATGAAACGAGACTTTTCTATGCTACTGACGACTGGCATCAAGTGTGGTGCCGGTGGTGGGCCTTAAAAATTGGCAGCAGTAGGTGCCACAATGCTGGTTGTAGACTAAAAAAAAAGGCAGTGTGTGCCATGATGCTAGTGGAAACTTGAATACGAAAAGTATAAAATAACATAATTCCCACTGCTTCTCACAATTTACTCTGTATATAATAGAGAATATGGGGCCCTGTAGGTATGTAGTCTAAGAAAATTTTACCCAGGTCTCAAATGGTCGAGAATTCTCTGCTCAATTACGATACAACATCTCAATGGAATGGGCCTCTTCAAGTTCACCCAGGGCGATACAGTACAGAAAAATTATGTCAAGAGCCCCAACCACTGTTGTAAAAAGTAGCTGAAGCACCATTATTCGGTGTGTATTGACGGTGCGCACCGCCAGAGCCGAATTTGACCTGGGTTCGGTGTATGTTTCGTACCGATCCTGTGGAAAAACAGTCTCAGAACGTATCCATAGCGTGTATTTTGAGTTCTTCGGTTCTGGCAGTGTGTTTTCAACTCTTAATTTTCACTAAGGTATCTAGAGGTTAGTCACTCAAAGCACTGTCTCGAAATACTCCATCACGCTACGTTTGCGATTCGCCTCTTACCAGTTGGCAACGTCTATAGAAATATGGCAAAAGTGGCGTTTTTATTGACGAATGCTATGGTGTTTGTAAATCTATAAGTGCATCTCCATAGCAATGGTCTTGAATTTTACTACTGTGTATTGCGAGTATTGATACAAGAGAAGTGGACGACGGGGTTATATCCATGGTCATTGTACAACGGTTAAATAGGCTAGTTACCAATCGAAGGGATTTTATATATCTGGTTGTCACCGGGTTTGGGTTGAGAAAACGTTCAATATTTCATGAGAAGACCTCTTGGTATCATTACTACTCGGGTTAGGTAGTAAACGATTGGATGCGCTTGAGCTGAAAAACAAACTATCGGAAGTTTAATATATTTAGATATTACACGTATCTTGAGTATGATGCAGGGGTGCAACCTCAATCTAAGCTTCACCGCAAGTCTTATCTAAAACTCAATTTCGTTTTAGATTCTTCACTACTTCACTGGAACACATCGTTGCGATGACTCAACAAACATGTCTGTCAGGGTATATGAAAAGTTTTTCATGTCTCTAAATCGTTACTTTCCTTGACGTAGGCTCTGAATCCTCCCTATTATAGGTAGTTTGCTAGCAGAAGATGAGGAGGATGCATGACTACCATCGTGATGGTATGACGCGCTCTCGGCTGCAATTCGTTCTAATCTAAGTGAGTCGTGAATTCTGGCTAGCGCCTTGGGGGATAAGCGAGGCGTATTAATATTAATACCGCATGGTTAACACTTCACGTGAACTGCGCACATACTTCTAACACTTTCCACTAGTTCGGCTAAGGAACGAATGCTGGTCATGAATAACTTTCAGCGGGATCTACACTACTTAGCCGGTTAAAAGGTAGGCATAGATTGGTTGGTTGAAGAGTTCTTTGAACTTCGTGCGCAATGACTTGGGGTGGGTATCTTGAATTCCTCTGGCTCAGCGGAATATGCAAATACGCGTATATCTCGATCTAAGACGTTTATCCTCATGTTTGGAATCTAACAGAGCTAGACAGAAAAGGGGTAACGGGCGGAACCCCGTCCAGTGGCTAACCCAAAACTGCTAGTAATAGGCTACCCAGTCTAAGGCAGTAGTAGGCCATCAAATCGAGCGAAAGTCAAACGTCCGCTAAACTTCCTTAGAAAGGTTTCTCAAACTGACTCGTGTTGTTTTATCAAGCCATTCGCTATATGATTCAGTTCTGCTGTCTCTGATGTTCATGACCGAAAGAAGCCGTAAGAATTCCATAGCAAACGGAAGTCATCGCTCCCATTCTCCGCTGTATAGTGAAGGCACTGCACAGCCCATTACCGCGGTCGCATACGTCCAGGAGCAACCAGGTGGATATTCAACACGATTTGTTGTATTTGGTTGAATCGTTGTCCTGTGAATGAAGACTACTGCTTGTCACTATGGACTCATGGTTGGAGCAGGTTTTTCCTTTCTGGCAAAGTGCCTTTTTGGAAGGCAATGGGACATTTAACTATAAAACTGAAGACATATTCCGACCATCCAGCAATCCGACAATCTCTTTTAACAACAATTTTGAAGCTTCGACGATATAATCACGAATATTTCACACTGTTTACCAAACCTCACGCAAATCCCCGCTTTGCCTTATGTTGCGTCAATCTTCAAGATATCAGCCACTCATGGTGGAGGGCAGATACGCATGCCCGATCTCCAGGTTCAGTTCTGGGACAGTACCACAGGAATGTCGCGGCATTGCATTTGATACGGCCGAGGAAGCACTGTAGGTCCCTTTCAATACCTCTACTCAAGCTAATTGGGAGGTAGAATGCACTGTGACCACCATGACACCCACCATGTCTGCCCACTTGCCGTATTGTGGGTGCAGTAAGTGCACTTTGTAGCATAGTCAATAGACTCTCCAGTCTGAAGTAGGCTACTCACCAATCAGATAACTCTATACTAATCGATATTAACTTCTTATTCAGATTACACCTTTTGACTGTACAAAAAAGGTGCTTGGAAGTGGCTTGTCCAAAAGAGTTCAGGAGTCTAATGATCTGGGATGGCTCATAGAAGTTGTTCATAGAGGAAAAAATTCCCGGGTACTAGCCGATAATGGTAATATACTCTATGCCACGTTTTGAATTGTCCATAATTACTTTCTAGGGATGTTTCAGGACGGGAGACATTTCAACACCAGTCATACTATCAGTTCAGAGAGGGCTACACCACCGACTACAAATACCCCTAGCTGCGATTCTCCCACCGTCATATACGATTTCCCACGTTCAACTCATAAGTCTGCCGTAGAAGCCGACAATAGACCACCACCAGCCGCAACTACTACGGACATGCAGGTTCTTATATTCACTAGACCGAATAGTGCAAACCCTAAAACGACGAATGATGACGACGAAGAAGGTTCACTCACACCAGGCAGGTTTGTAGAGTTCATCAACAACATAACAAACACTGCTCATCCAGCACTAAGGGAGTTGCTGATGCTACATGAGAATACTATGGATATTAAAACCCTGATGTAGAGTTAGCGTTGTTTTTCCTTTACTTCTGCATTGTTTGTTGTTTGGCTTCTGAGGAAGTTGGAGTATTCCAGACTTCTTCACTTAGAGTGTGGATTGATACATCACGGAGGAAAAAGGTGCTTACGAAGCTACTGCGGGATTTTGTCAAATATGATTGATTTCATGCGCATTCATAAGTTAATCTCCTATCTGTAGCTGTTCCCTGCGCGTTCGGTTTTTACAGACTAGTTGCATTCGTCGATTCAGCCAATTTCACTTGTAGATCAGCTAAAGTGTCCAATCAAACATGGGCTACTTCGCCACAGGTGACTGTCTGGCATCCCACTTGGTCAATCAGTCTGCTCTCAGTTGCCACCAGAGAGAAATGCAACCAATCTGTAAAAACCGAGCGTGTAGAGGATAACTTAAAACAGCGCAAATATTTAAAGTGGTAATTATATTAGCATGCCTACCTTAATGCTTGTTGACTAGGGGTTTTTTTACCCTGCATGAATCACGTATGATTTGTGTTCCAATCACTGGAACTATTCGATCAGATCGCCAGCACAGGTTCCCGAACGCACTCGCCTAAATAATGTCACTATCGGGAGCTTGTAACATAATGCTGGGCATAATTAGGCTGTATGGATGTTTAATTTTTGTATGCATCAAATTAAGCATTGTTATGGCAGGATAGTTTTCTCGTGCCTAGATATATGGCGCGCCTGATAAGCTGCAGCATCGTAAGCTCGAGCAGCTCATGCAACGCCGACGTGTTATGGGGTATACAGCGGGACTAATGTGACCAAAGAACACCACATTAGAATTGGGTACAAGAAGCTTGGTTAGACTCAGTGTTGTCAACCGTCCCGTCCGACAGCCGTCCCCGGCAGTCCGTCCGAGATTCCTCCAGGACGGACGGAATGTCGGCCGTCATCCACCGTCATCGGGCGGTTACTTTTTATCTTTAGGCGAGACCCAATCGAGCCCAATAAGGTTATACAGGCTTCGGAATGTATGAAATCCTGGGTGCAGAGGGCGTAATCTTTGAAGAAACAGGAGTCAGAAATAGTATGGACGGAGCAGATGCTCACAGATCTTGCATCACGGTCAGAATAGTAATTGAAATGATTTTCGTATAATTTTTGTTATTTGCGCTAAGACTTCTCCGTCGACGGCCGTCCGGCCACAAAAAGACGGTGCCGTTCCGTCCCGTTCTCCGTGATGTCGGACGGACGGGACGGTTGACAACACTGGTTAGACTTTGGTGACGACGGGATTGTTATCTTAGTACAATTTCTTTTAACATCACTTAGAATTCTTCAATGATCTATGATACACCAATGGATCAACTGAAAACAACGACTAGACAGGACAGCTGTTGCAGAATTTCTAGTGACATCTATATCTCTCCCATTATCACAGTCGAAGTATACACTTATAGCTTCAAAAATTCAACAAACTAATATCTATATTTATCGTATATGGCATACCAAACGTATTTGCTTTTCTTAGGTGGAATCACCTTCGGTCTCCAGTGAAAGCAGCACTGGAGACATGGGCAGCCGGTAGTGATCATAGTTTGGTGGCAGGGAGTACAGGGATTGGTATTATTACCGAAGCACCTTATCGTAACGAGAAACCTTAAATTGACGCCGGCGGTTACCGATAGTGAAATTGTTTGTTTGTGATCATATTGCATTCAGCCGCTTGCGGCTATGGCATATATCCACATACTTCCTCCCTGTTTCTTCCAATAACAAAAATGAAAGCAATGTCGCGAGCCCCACTTCTAGTGAAATTGTACCAAGCACATCTAATCAAATATAATTTACCAAGTTAAGATAGCACTAATGCATGGAATTTGAATAGAAAAGAGATGCAGGGACAAACTGATTCACGGATCGGCCCGCATCCATTGATGCATAAGCGCCGTCTCGATTTAGCAAGCATGGCAGGTATCAAAAAGCAAAGACGTTAACCAGCTGGACTTCTAGGACAAATATGAAACCAGTCCCTGCCCTTGCGTTGAACCGGGCATGGTATGATTGATAGCAGAATTATCAGACAATACAACTGCGTATCATACTTACTGAGTGAATTTCGATATGGTTGACGCTGCCACCGCCGGGGTGTTTAGACTCGTCCTTAGTTGGAAATCTGGTTTGAGAAAAGCGTTAACTAGCTTCCTAGTCATAGTCGGAACACAATATCGTAAAACTTGTACCGAGACTATATAGTCAAATGTCCTAATGGTAAGATTAATTGCGCAAGTGAACCAGCAACGTCGAAAATTTCCACTATCATCCGGCAGTAAGCACTTACCACTCTTCACATGGTATAAATACAGTTGTAATAGCGGCGGTATGCAGCAGTGCATTTGACACGCGTCATTTCGATTTTCTCTCGGCCAATTTATCATTATTTATCACTCGTGCATATTCAAAACACGCTGTTGTGCATAGACTATCTTCGGGTATGCCGGCGCCGCCCTTTGCCACTCACCACTCTCACTATCGGAATTTATTCTTGAGCACATGAGACAGCCAAATGGGCAAGTGACTAATGTAATCATCAATCGTTACCTGGGTTTCGCCTGAGTCAATATTTTTCGTGTGTAACATACATCTTCCTCAAGTCCTCGCTGTTGCGATATGGGGAGAACCATGTGCATAGACTTAAGGTATAAAAAAGAAAGAAGTAGAAAGACTCGAGATATATACAAGAGCGAGTTGTGTGCCTTGTGCCTTGTGCCTTGTGCCTTGCCACCAGCCCTGCTTACGGTCAGCTCGTGTCAGGTCTATATATATGTGCAACATCCGCTACTCCAAATCCAACAAATGGAAAGTTCATGTCGTAGCCTCCCCACCTATCCACCCATCCCCTAAAAAAACGAGGTGAAATGTACCGCGAGCTCAGAACTTAATTTTACAATTCCTGCAAATGCAAGCATCATTCTAGTAAAATCGCTGCCAAGCTCAAGAAGACAGCCAAATTATAAGTGCAGTTGACAGATTGACGAATGATGTCTCTCTGTCCCCCCGCTACATGCGCAACCGATCGGGACATTCCCGCCACTATATTGGCAACTTGACGATATGGTGACCCAGCCATCCGTCCATTGAAACCCCGTCTTCATTCAGGTACTAACAATGAGCCATCGGCAGGATAGACTTACGAAGTGGAAGAATTTTCATTTACAATTCGATAACCAGGTGACTCATAAGCATCACTCACAGGTACTAGTCGGGAAAGTCAATAAGTCGTATTGCTACGTCGGCTTCGTCTCTTTAGCTAAAACGGTTAATGGGCAACATCAATATTCCACTCTACGAGGAACCATCAACAAGAATAGGAAAATATGAAGCCTGCAGATGCTATGCTTATGTTGCATGCCTCCGAGTGGAGCCGATAAAGGAAATCCAACGCTCTAAACTCAACCAAACGCAGAAGATTTCTAGCCTAGAGAATTGTAATTCCGATGTGCGTATATGTGCGAGCAGATATCGATGTTAAATCTGATTGCCCCCTGCCTCGTTCCACCCCAGGCAGTGTCCAGTAGCCAGCCATGTAACGTGATCATGTGCGCGCAAGTTCTGAATGTTTGTTAACATCCGAGTTGTTTTGGAAAGATACGTATTCTGAAGGATCACTTTAGTCTCTTTGCTTACATGGCTTTTTTAACCTTACATTGAAAATTCTTTATATACCTTTCTTTACAAAGATAGCCGTCTACAAATAACTACACTATCATCGCTTGAACTACTACGAAAGACACATCCTGTTGAGGCTATCACGGTAAGAACTACACGCGTACCACCTATGACATCCTAAGATAAGGAAGGGCCACCCAGTGCACTAAGTTAAATCCAGCCACAAACTAGCACATTCATCAACAAGGCATCCTCAGGGCTGGACCAGCCCACTGTATTGTTACACCATCCTGAACAGGGCAGATTGACGACTGAGGTTGAGGCTGGCATTGTTCGCATTACGTGCTGTAAGTGGACACACCGAATGTTACAGAGGTCGCCAAGCAATGGTGCGTATCCAGGCAGCAAAGTGGCGAAAAATGGTTGTAAGTTCTCAATGTTTGGTGGGATGCGGTCCAGCCGCACTGGCCGGTGTAACAAAAAGCAAAGAAGACTGTGCGCATGAGTAGCATCATACATGAACCTGTTAACTTATCGTCCAATTAGCCAGCGTTCAGTTTTTGCGCGCTCAATCTTAGTTTCAAAACGTTCATGCATACCATAGACTCAGAGAATTGCACAGCCGTGGCGAGACTTCAGAACTCTAGCGATGTTACCTACGTCTTTTCCCTTCACAGCCATGCTACCTATTTTGTGCAACAACTCACCATATCTTTGTTTCCAGCCACAACGACGTTGTGAGGTACACGCGTCTTCTTCAGCCTACTTTCTCTAGTGTTACATCATTTGTCGTCAGACCTGCTCGAGGTGGTTGGGAATTTTCGTCGTTTATATGGATACTCCATCATCCTTTCAACGAATCTAGGTCGGACTTCAGTCTAGTCCGTCAGTCCTAACGAATTGTGTCAGTAATTATGTCACCGTAAGCGCAGCAGTATACATGACGCAAGTTTAATTAGAATTTGCCACTTTCGGTTTAGACGTTCAACGAAGCTTCGTAAGCCCCCACAAGTCCCCACAAGCCCCCACTCGATTCTAGTTAACTCTACGCCCAACTCTCTCAACCAACATATTTTGTTCCTTCACTGTGTGCCCCCTATGCGAATACCTACTGCGTCGCTTCCTTCTCCTCTAACGTTTTTCCAGCCGTCGTTCGCTAAAATCGTTCGTCGGGTGGGGGTCGCGTACATCCAACACATTACCGAGACAACCGCTCCTTTACACCACAATACATTATACTTCCTTGTCTTCATAATACTCTTCCTATTCTTCCACCATCCACACCGGTGGTACCTGGTATTCTTGCTTATTGGTTTCATTCCCGGTAGTCTTGCCATGTTCTGTGCTTTTCCCGGGGCGCCTTTCAACAACACCTCCAAGTTGTGGCCTTCCAGTGCGATGACCTCCGATCCCATCCCCTGCGCAGAGGCAGCCTCTTACATTCGATCGGACATTGGCGGTTCTATTATACCCTGGCATATGGTTGCGGCACTGTTTATCGTTCACCTCCCGCTCGTCCTGGTTCGCGTTGTCGCTTGGAAGAAGGGCCAGATAGTATGTCTCATAGTGGCATTTGTTGGCGCCATTACTACAACACAAGCCTATGTATCAACCAAGCTTCACCCTGCGAAAGTCATGGTGTGGACTCCAATATTACTAGTTATCGATGTTGGAGCGGTCTTGCAGGTCTTTATATTGGTGGTCGAGAAATACGGACCACAATTCCCTCTTCTAAGGCACATATTACATCCAGTTAACCAAACGAATAATGAGCCCCTGAACCCTATTCTGCGGTCTGCAAACTGGAGGCACCGTTCTACACATTCGGCTATCGGCGCAAACGGCACACCCGGTGTCCAGCCTAGGCAGCAGGGACCTGGCGATCTAGAACAACAAGATGACACATCTCAAGATATCCCATGGGTTGAATTATTTGTGGCCATTAGCGCTCTCATTTTATTCTTTTGCATGATCGCCTTGCAGATCATCGGCTTGGTCGCCGCAGTTCGAGCGCGATCTGTGGGAAACCTCGAAGTCACCTGGTGTTCTCCGGTCTTCAATTCCTTTGCCTTCGCTGTCCTAGACTCCAGCTGCAACATCTACGCCGTTAAACAGAACAAAAAGGGGGGCATCGCCTGTATCGAGCTTCCAGCCAAACTACAGCACCGTTGGAGTGTTGCCACCGAGGTTGTTGTTGCGTTGTCACTAGTCTTACAGTTCATAGACTTTTGCATACTGCTTTGTGTAAATTCTAAGTACAGGAAACTCAGACAGGTGAAGATGAAGAGGCCGTGGTTATCTATGTTCTTTGGCCTTTTGGTATTAATTGCTATGATGGGTTTGGGGATTTCACAGGCATACACGCTCCCTCCGGGGATCACGAAGGACATCCTTATTGCCAATAAAGCAGAGAAGGAGTTCATTTGTAGGGCAACCTTGACCCCGCCGGGTCTGAGGGGTTCGAATATCGGCTGGTGGGACGGTCTTATGCAGAGCTGGGGCTGCGCATGGTATGGATGTGAATAATGTCCGGATGGGGAAGCTATTTCGGGTAGGGATTTATGGAATAATGCGTTAGACTGGGGTTCAACGGATAGTATAGAAATTGGTGATTTCAAGCTGTGTTTGTATTTTTTTGATTGGCGTTGATGGAAAAACGTTATTTTTTACGTATACTTCTGCTTTCTTATAGAATAACCCCCAAAATTTGTATTCAGAGTTGCAGCATTGGGGTATTTTTCACGGTATTAAACTATGTGGACTCCAGCATACCAACTATGTACCGGACCTACGGATCAAATTAGTGCATAGCATCGACTCACCTAAACCCTCCTCAACTTTAATCCGAATACCACTATCCTATAACGTTGATAGTTCTAAGACAGTTGGAGGACTTGGAAAGTGCAGCAGGCATGCCAGAATCCATTCCGAACACCTGTGTACACTGGACTGCAGTGTCAGTTAATCTCTACACGTTACGGCGGCCATGAAATCGTTTTTTCAAGAAAGCGGAATATGAAAAATGTTGTAACCGCAAGTTTTCCACCCTGCTATGCTATTTGTAGTATAAAGTGAGCACTACGACAAGTTTCGAACCTGCGCTGTGGAGTTTCCATCACCGTATTGAGCCATTTAGGCTAGGAGACCGTTTTTGGTATTTTCCAAAGTGCTAATATGCGACCTGCAGCAAATAATCTGCAATTCTTGATAACCACGAAGGTCATACACAAAGTTTCTCACTTTGGGCGAGCGCTATCCGAACATGAGGCGTGCATGGTTGTTCCTGTTTATATCGACTAACAAAGGATATAACACGATGCATGTCAATGTAGGCTGTGATCCATTGAATCAATTGTGTCTCCCATCTTGCGACTTCATCATAACATGTCACTCACTCCAACATCCGAGTGACTTGTTGCATGTGTACTTGGATCGTGAGTCTCAGCACCGTCTGATGTCTTGTATGAGAATGAAGACTTGTATGAAGATGGTGGCTGTATGAGGATATGCATCAGGACCAGGGTGATGCGTCTCAGGTCAATAGAGCATACGCGTACGCATATGGGAGATTGTACATATACAGGCCTTTGGCCCTCGAGATAGAGAGAATCAATCAAGTCAATCAACAAGTCAAAGAAGCATCCAAAGTAACATGACTTACGATGATAATACTATTTTATTGCCTAATAGAGGCGCGAACGGGGGGTATGACGAATGTTAATTACTATGCGGCAGCTTGTATAATAATAATTTAGACACTTTAACAAGTACGATTACTTTCTACTCCGACCAATTGTTGCGCTAGATAGGCCTAGGGTACTTAAAGATATTTCCGTAATTGTCAGAATAGTGATCTCAGAGGTATACCTCAATTAGCATTCGTCCACCTGTACCTTCATCATACCCCCCGTTCGCGCCTCATCACTGGACACTAAATCCCACCGATGTAACGCAGCATAGAGTGCGGGATGGATGGTTTCCGTCCCTTTTATGTTCAAGAGATGTTGGATATGGCACATGTCAATTAGGAACCTGCTTATAATTTATTGGTTAAAGATTAAGCTGGCATACTAGCCCCTGAGTTCTGGGTTGTGGGGCTAGAATTGAGCTCCATTAAAGATTACATTGAGTAAACATTGGTTCACAGGAACAATAATATGCTCATTGATGACGATCTGCGGAAATAGCATCTACAGAAAGGTATTTGAACCACCTTTGGTTAGGATCTGGTGTGCGAATCTAAACGGCATACAGAAAGTACTCGAGATCCTGACGAGTCATCGGTCTGAATCTAGAACGTGTGTTAAGCAGCGGTGGAACATTCTGACAATCAGGTTATTTGGAATTGATACACTGTACGGGGCGCCGTGTTTCGGAAAGGGTGTCACGGAAGTTGTATGGGATTCTAGTTCGAAAAAGAGTTGTGACGGCTTCGGCCCGGGAGTTCTTCGCCATCTCAGAATCTCGGGTGAGATTGTATAATAGAGAATAGTATTTCTGTGCTCAGGCTACCAACAATCCATTTTTACCTCCGGAAGTATCAGTTAACACTTAACACGAAGTTGTATCTCGCCTGCAAGTTTGGTAATTTCCAAAGCCTAAAATAAGTTCCTCGGTGCTGGCGTTAACCTATTTACGGGAGCTGCTATGTACACAATGAGGAGTGATGACCTTTTACATGGAGAACCACGAGTCAGAATAGGGAGTTCGGCCAATATTTCCACGTTCCGGAGCGCGCCCGAAATTTCGAGCATTATTTACACGAATAACCTTACTTAGTCCCAATTTTCGCCCAAATGTGCATAAGATGCCCTAGCCCTTACGCTTTCGTTTGTGTTTCTATTGTAAGTGTGTGCGGCGTTGCTGGTGGTTCTGGTTATTTGTGGTTGCCGCTAGAGTTAGGGTGTTTTAATATTCTCTCCCTGGACGGATGTGTATGTTCCTGTTCGCGAGAGCTGTAGCCGGGAGTGCCTTTCTAGCGTTACTGATATAGCTACGTTAGGTAGCGCAGATTACTGGTAAATTAAGCATACCCTCCGCCCCGTGAGCCGCACCTAATCAGTACACACAACATATTTTATCTTACTTGGCAGCTTATAGAGTTGATTTCCCCTTCTCCCAATAACTCCACGCCGTCCATTCCGTAACGTGTGCTTCAAACACCATCCGAACATGATACAATAGAATACTGTAGTCGGTACTCTGATAACCATTCGCCACTAGGATATTCCTCCTAGAACTGTTAGGATATTGCTGATGAAAACGAGTGCTAGGCATAATTCCAAGTTCAACGAACCTTTGGAGACTACAAATTCTGGCACGCACATTTTTTGCGTTTATTGCAGTACTTGGGGTAATACCACCTGCAAACGGCAAGCAGACTAAAACTAGTCGTTGAATATCTCATGGAGGGTAACACTGACTTATTAGCCACTTGTACGCGGAAGCCTATATTTCTGTGACTGACAGCCGAGGTGGTACAAATATGCAACTATTAGCGCACCCAAGAGTTGAGAACATCGCTTGGACTGTACGCGGCAGCAGTCAGAATCGTGGTTTCTGATTAATTCGCTATTAGAGAAGCAAAGCCCTACGTAGCATGATCTGTTTTTGTTAAGCTGTTGTCATAGTATAGTTACCGTATACGTACGAGGTGTCCAGCCTTATTAGATGAACATTCAGTCCAACGAGACCCATCTTGAACCGCTAGCTGGAATTAGTCGCTGTATTGACGTGCGCAATTCTCCACGGGAATCCCAGTAGGGGCAATATTTCCGCCAGAATACCCCGTGTCTGTGGACCAAGTCTGAATTTTAAATTTGCCCAGTTACCGCTATTGAAATAAGACTTTATCCGTGGGGTTGTGGAATAGTGGCATCATAGTGCACGAGGTTGTTGGACGGGGCTGTTGGACTGGGTGCAAAGTCGCAGATACAATTGAGATTCAGAACTTGTCCAATACTAACCTATAATAAACCCTTGTCATGACTCCGTGATGACTATAAGGTACGATGGCGGCTTCGCCGCCCTTTGGAGGCGCCCAGATAGATCTCCAGCCCAGCCTAACTAGAGTTGTCATTTTTAGCAGCTCCTATGCTTCCAGATGTATATGGCTCTAACATACTCCTAGAATTCAGGATTTGTTAGATCATCTCTTGGCCAGCTCCCAGTGAGCATATCTCTCCAAGTCTAGGTGAGTCTCTATTGTTTCTGTGGCCAGAGCAAGCATATTGGCAACTGGGAAGATGCCTTCTGCTGGGTAACTCCAATCAATTCAAGTTCATTTAAGTCCATGAGTTGTGCTCTGATCACAAAGTGTTCTATATATGAACTATGCATAAACAGGTCCTCTTTCACTTCCTGGTCTCCAATTTACTATATCACTAAGATTCATAGTGCCACTGTAAAAAAAAAGCTTCAAAATGCTGTTGATTCACAATTTCTGACTCAATATAAGAGATATCATAAATCTAAGACTGGGAGGTGAAAGAGGACATAGTTATCCACATTTTGTGTATAGGACACTTTGTAATCAGAGCCAAACTCATAGAATTAAAAGAGCAGGTCATTTGGGAACTGAGTTTAAGTGGTAGGTACTTGCCACAATCAGCCACTCAGCCACAGAATTACGACCAATCAGAATCGAAAAGACACATGTCGTGCCTTATGTGCAAAACCATGGAGTTGTACCCCGTCTCACAACCCCGTACCCGTCCCACGACCTGTCCAACAAACTTGTGCGCTGTGATGCCACAATTCCATAACCCCATGGATAAAGTCTTATATCAATAGTGGTAACTAGGAAAATATTCAAATTCAGACTTTGTCCATGAACACGGAGTATGGGGCCGTACTACGGGGTATTTTGTCAGAAATTACATGCTGCCATGTCGCGGGCTCGCTTAAGGGACCCTTAGTTTGATCACTTCGCAACCGTACTGGGACAACATCTAATTCATGATCAATGGCGGTGCCCATTGATTATACAGATCTGTTAGGGATAGTTTAGATACCTACCTGGGAGGGCATGGTTGGGTCTGCGCATTCAGATGGAAGTGATATATTCGACATGGCGTCTGCTACCACGACTACCGGATTGCTACTCGTCGGCTACTCGTTGAATTTTCAAATCTCTGGACAGGTCATTATAAGCGCCCACGGCAACACATCAATTTACAATGACTACTCATCTAATTACTATGACTATACATTATAGTTGAATGGCTACTAAATTGAAACCAAGTACCAGCTGCAGATGCAATGAAGTTCGGGAACAAATACTCCGCTGGACTACCATGACGTGCTCTAGTGATATCAGACCGCAGGGCACCAAGGTAGACATGCTGCCAGCGAGATCTAATCTTGTCAAAGTCATCTAATCAATAACAAGGGTGTCTAAAAACTTGATAATCCAGCGAGTAGAGTACAGTTCCTCACCCCCGGCCAGGGAACAATTTTAAGTGGTCAATTCCCAAGCAATTGGGAACATTAAATGGGTGACGGTTAGATCTGACGGTTAGAGCACCGTGCCGTACCGAGCAGTTCAACCAACAGAGCATATCGGATCATGACTTTTGTGTAATCCAAAAATGCACCCTTTAGACGTGCGACATAAGGCAGGGCTCTTTGTTGGTTATAACGCCTGCAACGCCGTAACAGTTGCTATTTCTAGTTTCGTCAGAGCCCTGACAAGGGCGAGGAGATCCCGGTCTTGTTATAATAGCCTTGTTTTCTCGCTACTGTGTAACAAGATTTCTAGATATAAAAGTACGAGTTGCATGAGAATGTTGTCAAGGACTTTACTAACGGTTTCTGTTAACGATCGAGTAAAGATTCAGTTAAGCTATAAGACTACCCAGAGTTGTGTTGTGTTGACCCAAAATGGTGGGATGTCTAGTTATCTTCTATCAAACAATCCCTGAAGCTAATCTCCCTTCAGTGGAATGTAGAGTATTTCTGGGTGTAGTCTATTTACCTACTCTACATTTCAAACGCTGAGATAGGGCTAAAATAGACGAACGTGATCTAGAAGGAGGGTATGTCTAGCTACCTAAGTACGCTCCCGGAACAGTAGGAACGCAGGCACGTTAGAAAAGACGCCCACAGTCATTTCTCATTAACGTCATTACCATTCCCAGAGCCTCATCGATCAGCGTCTTTAAGGTTTAGCGCAAAGGTAGATGAGATTAGATGAGATAGCATAAGTGTCGAGTTGAAGGAACAAATTTCATCCATCTCTCATAACACGCCTCTTCTTCTAAGCACTATATCTCGCTCTTATTCTCTCTCGGATGGTAACATATAGCTATGAATACCGACTAATGAAACCGTACCAGAGTGACATGATGAATTTGGTGGTCGTCAAATGATGTCACCCGTCTCGATAATCACATGCTTAGCCCGACGAGCTTGCGCAAGCAGTCATTCCATCACCCCTGGAATAATGATGCCTCTAAATCTGCATTCATGCAAAATACGGCCCGAACATCCGCGCGTCGCAAACCCTTACTGAAAGCCTTGAGCCTGCAGTGCAGCCCCAGCACCCCAGCACTACCGGTATGCCGCGTGATCCGAAACCCATATAAATACCAAGAGCCTGTTCATCCGTTTCAGGTGTTGTTAGTAGCAAAAGGTACACATTTTCTGCCTGCCCATCATTACCCTCCGGAATAATAGCCCTTGCGATATCATCACGTGATTCGATATGTATTCCCAGGTTCGTATGAACAGCCAATATAGTCCGCAATGTTTATTGGCTCATTCAAAAGATAGCTTGCGACTTATATGTTACGATTCCTCTTTGTGGCCGCTTTTCTCGCCGTGGTATCCGCGGGTTTACTACAGTTTTCGCTCTCCTATGACGCCCCGGAACATGACAATGGCAGTACGATGGCCGGGCCGCGAGATGGTCAATGTCCGGCTTTTTTTTATCAGCAGCGGAATAACCTGGCAATGAGCAAAATGGATACGGACGAATTCACCTACACGTACCGAAATGTTTCAGTAACGAGCTCTTATGCTACACTGTTGGGACTAGCTCTATGCTGCGTAATGCAGCCATGGGGTTCGCTATTGTTCTCTGATGGTGGAGGGGTATTCTGGCGGTTGTCCCTATAGCAGGAGTCTTTGAAGCCTTCGTTATCCTGTGGTATTTAGTCTGCGGTTCGATGAAAGGCTATAGTTTACGACAGCTATACCTAGCAATGGTTCTTGCCAGCAATCGGTCAAGCAACAACATTGATCCGTCTGAAGTCGACAATTTCGTTCGCCGATCGGGACAGCATAAATCATTGCATCTTTTCTCGGCCTTGCCAGTATGTCTTCTCGCCATGCGGGTGGCAGCTACACGTGGGAGTCCGGCTACTGTAGCTATCGGCGCTGCCTATGTCGCCTCATTCCTGGTTGTACACATTGTTGTCATGGGTTCACACTACTTGTGGGATTCATATGATATTGGCGTGGCTGTAAGTTCTGCAGAACTCGCGCGACGATTGAACAGTAACGGAGTCACTCTTGGAACTATCACAACCTTGCAATTTATTGGCCGCTATTTTTTATGTTTCTTGTGGTATCTTGGGTTAGTTTTGGTTGTCATTACGCCGGTATGCTTTTGCTCTGGTATTACGCTTTGTGTTTTGGGAGCATTCTCGCATAGGGTATTCTATGTTCCGGATTTGTTGGCGATGTTCATTACTTCTTGGGCATTGACTGGGATGGGTGTCGTGATTGCGGTCAGCGGCATATGGGACCCGATGTGCAGGTTACCACTGGGACTGAAAGATACTGTCGTGTGGCTGACTACGTGGTCCGTTTGTGGCTTGTTGTGCTTGGCCACGTTCATAGGGGGTTCCATTGCATTTATCCACTCTTACAGCTCAGAGGGAACATATCGGCTTCATTGGATGGAGTGGTTGGGTTGGTAGAAACGGGAAGCTTTGTGTACATGTTCTGTCTGCTTCAATGATTCCACCAGTCCAGCAATGGATCAGTCCAGACCGGAACCGTCCAGTCCAGTCCAGGTCCAGTCCAAGAAATTTTTGGACTGGGATCGGACCGATCCCAGATGCTGACAGACTGGACTGGGCTTGGTCCGGACCGATCCCTCACGGTGTCCAGGGTTAGGGTATATTTTCCCGGTTATTAGTCATTTAATCGGGAAAATATATCTCGATGGAGCCGAATATAGAGACAGAAGTGGTCTAATTTCGACCAGAGTGGGTATTCGGGGGTGAGTGGTGATAAAAAGTGAGGATGAGTCATGTTTTCGGTAGTACTTGGCTAAAAAGCAATGTCGAAATTATATGCGTAAATGGATCAGTCCAGACCAAGCCCGTCCAGTCCAAGGCTGCCAGTCTGTAGTCCGGTCCAGTCCGACCTTCCCATTAGACCGGACTGGACTGAGCCCTACCGCGGACCGGGATCGTCTGGACTGGTGGAATCATTGGTCTGCTTAGCGATGGCTCATTTTTTTGGTTTCGTTCAGTGCCACTTCAAGGCTCTGTGTACTACTATTTCATATCTTTCTAGAGTCTTACATTTTCGGTATGTTCTTCACTTTACACGATGCGGGCAACGATATGCATGTATAGAGATTCACAAGAAAAACCCTGCTTCATAGAGAAATGAGAGACGACAGATATGTTCAACTTATTAGCGGGCAGAAAAGATCCAGCCATGGCAGCATATTTCCACCAAAATATCCCGTGGCACAACCCCGTACCCAGTGCCCGTGGATAAAGTCTTATTTTTAATAGTGGTAACTGGGTGAATTTTAAAACCCAGACTTCGTCCACGGACACGGGGTACAGGGTCGTGCAATGGGGTATTTGGCGGAAATATGCTTCCATAATTCCATACTATTTTCAGTGTCTGCACTATTTCCGCTATATACGCGTAGTAAGGATCTTTTGAGAAGCTATGCCTGGCAGGGAATGTGACTCCCTCCGGACCTCCTACTATCCCCTCAGACCGTAGTGGTGTCAGCACTGTTCAGTGCTCAGTGAATGTGTAGCTTAGATACGGCGTGTGTCATGTTGTGCATGTGGCGATGATATGAGGTTCAGTGAGATTGTATGGCTCGGCCCGATAACTCGACCGCTGCGATCTTGATGTCCGAAACCATAGCTATATTTATGCATACAGCTTGCACACAATGGTTTTTCATGGTTTCTAGTGCTTTATATATTAGCTGTTGTGTTTTTTTGGGCTGAAGGTGCATTTTATTCTTGATCTTCCTCTCGGCGCGACTGCCAAGACAGCTGCCACGCAACACTTCTGAGCTCCTCCCCGTTACCATCAATCATCGCAACCATGCCCACTCCACACTGACACAACCAGCGCCAGAGAAAAGCTGCGAGTGGTGAGAGCACTTACTTGCCGCCTCCAGGTGATTTCGATGGACTTTGACATAATCCGCGGCTTGCCCCGAGCACAGGAGGAAGAGAAACCGTGCACAGAGTCATTACATCGTAACCCCGCTTCCCGCACAGTAACGGTCTTCGGTGTATCCTGCAAGTCCCGCTAATGTAAACATCTCTTCTTACAGGTGGTTGGGTTTCGTAGAGTCACTACAGGCTGGAACTGCAGCGCCCCTACCGAGAAAATAGCGACGAACTACGGCGGGTGAGCGTTGGATGGAGCGAGACAAGACCCATGGCGAATACGAAGATCAACACGTCGACCCCGCGTGCCCCCTCCACTGTACCCATCACTCTTGTTACCTTGCCGGTCTAGCACTTTACGAGCCGTAACCCCTTCGGCGGTAGAACTGGCTCGGTGGTTGTGCTCTCCTGGATTGCATACGCATGTTGTATTTTGGTAGGCGCAAGCGGCGAGAAGGCGACATGTGTTTGTGCTTGGGCTAAAGCAGCAACTTCCGCACCCAGGAAAGTTTGTTATTTCCCAGAAGTGGGGCGCTATGGAATTCAGGTCAGCTGCTAAGCGTTAGGCGGTGTGTGCTATAATACGTTTGCCACCACAAACCTTACATAGCACCCGAGCGGGAAGGGGGGGGGGCAAGACAGTCGTGGTTTCGCCGATTGAAAGGAGGTTGATCTTTTCCAAATGAAAGAGACTGATCTTTTCCAGGTGGTGGACTCTAGGAAGGGGAAACATTGATGGAATGTCATAGGACCGGATGGGACCGGAGGGGCATCCAGGATAAGTATTCGGGGTGTTAATGTTATCCTGTTCTTCTTGATGTATCGGGCCCGATACATTAAAAGGATACATTTTCGGGACACTTTAGAGACTCGCTATACATTTCCAACTAGTAGAGTTACTTGCTTCCGACGTAGGTTTTTAGATACGATAAGATTGATTAGCAAAGAGATAATATTGAACGAGCCAACAGATAATATTATTCGGTCCGCAGTATTATGGTGGTTCGGGCCGAGAGATATGATCCGTCGGGCCGAAAGATTAGCTTAACAAGCTTGTCTATCAAGCCGTGAGCTAAGATCAAAGTCAGAGCCAGTAGGTCGACATCGAGAAGATTCCTACATCGTCTCCCGAAAGTGTGCTTTAGCAATATTTTGCCTCGCTCGCAAGCTCGTCTCACAGCGCAGCAGAAAGAGAAAGTTTAGACACAACAGCAAATGTACCGCACTCCAGACTACCGAGAGTCAACACAACTGTAATCAAATCCTAGCGCCTTTGCAAGTGTTGACGAAGCCACACAAGACTACAGTAGCGCCTTGAAATGGAATGAATCTATCGTTTGTTGGCAAGAGAACTTTTGCTATTATATATAAGATCTTATATTCTTGTAGCTACTGCGCATGATAGCTGCCTGCGTGGTGCTAGCTTGTCGGCAAAAGGACGCTTTACTGAAAACACAATTTCACACAAAACAATTACGGTAGTCTCGAGCGCTGGGAAGCAAATTAGGGGTAAATCGTTTGCCAACCAACTTCACCCACCTAACACGCAAACAACACTATCATGCGTCACCACGACAGCAAACCTTTGTGCTTTTCGTACGTACCCGACAACATATATACTGGGCTTAGAATTTGTCAGTAGCCTATAAGAAGGTGTATCCTGCTCAGGACGCAGAATTTGGCAACATCATACAACTGGGCGGGAACGACAAGGCATTGTGAACGAAGTTTGGGTCTTTTCTTAATAATATGAATGTCTTTCTGGCTTTTCTGGTGTGACACCGCTAGAGTTCATTGCCAACTCACAGCCATATGTACTTTGATTTACACCCCCGGCAACACGGGACACACCCGCCATACAGTTTTTGTTTGTTTATTTTAATCATTCGGCATTCACTCTAGCTAGAGTATGGCAGAGCCCAAATTGCCCTCCTCCTCCGAATGACCGGCTAGGTGGGGGAGCTCCCCTTCTTCTACCTATCTATCCTCCTATCCTCCTTCGCACCCGTCATATAGTCAGTAGCCTACTAACGATTATGTTCACAATGTCGCGACTGGCGGCACAAAAAAACAAAGTTCATCTCGAATACAAACAATCGATACTGCGATAAAGGAGGTAGGTAGATAAAGGTAATGGTGCGTCAAGGACCCTCTAAATTGAGGTTAGGCGCGCACTGGTGGTAGTGGTGGTGGTGGTGGTGGTGGTGGTGGTGGTGGTGGTGGTGGTGGTGGTGGTGGTGGTAGTGAAGTTGATAGCGGCGGCAGTGGGAGCAGCCAGGACGTCAGAGGCGGAAGTGACGGTGGCGGATGACCCCAAGCCGTGGACATACACTTGAGGACAGTGATTTGACCGTGATCCGAGAAATTCAGGATAGACGGGGCTGAGTTTGGATGTCCCTTGATTCCCGCTTTGGGCGGTGAGGACAGCAGTATGGATCCGAAACACACAAGTATTGCTGATAATTGAAGCCAACATACCACGAAAGCGACACAGTAGGCAAAATTATACTTCGAATCCTTTTACATCTAGATGTGCTTAGAGTGTTACACACCATCCACCGCGATGTGAGCTTCGACAACATAACCGACACCTACTCTATCTCGCAGTGAATGGTCGCGGTTCCCCAATATGACTCTTCGTACGCGAGTCATTTCGAATATATACTTATTCCTCTGGGCGCTTCTTTAGTTGCTCGGACTTCATGGTAGACACTTGGCTGGGTCAGATAATAGAGCATTATATAACTTATTCTATAATTCTGACGCAATTTCTTATTTCAGTAATGTCAAGCTAAAGATCTTTGAGGCTGTGTTAATAATATCCTTGCTGCAGGGTACGCTTCTATCTAAAGGTCATGTTGTTTGAATTTCTGTTCTCCGAGCACTATTACTTGTTCCGTGTGAACTGAATTATGGTAAAATACTACTCTCTTACCTACCTTACGCTGCGTTTTAAATTCTGACATGCTGCTGTTGCTTAAATATTATTACTGCTATTAATATTCTAATGCTTAGGACTAAAGTTTCCCGAGTACCTACAAATGAGAACCGAAGTTAAATAGAATACTGAATTACCGCCATTCTCTCCACCTTCTACACTGTGAAATTTTCCCTCACATCTATCCGGGCCCTGAGATCTTTCTTGTTTGCCCAAAACATTCGCTAGACTGGAGCCGAATCACAGCATGTATCCAGCTCATTGGCTCAGGAGGGATGAAAAGCCAGGCATCTAATGATACATCCAGAACTAACTGCGCAAGCAAACTGAGTTCCGGAGTTCTGCTTGAAATTCATACCATGCGACTTTCAGCTACCATTTGTCACGAGTACCCTCAAGTCAGAGAAGACTTTTCCAGGGTGGTCATTTACGGCGCCATTTGGATGGAACCCCACACCTATATTATTCCAGCAGCCTGACGGCGCAAATTCTATTTAGTTCATGTATCATGCATACGTGTGGTAGCGTAAGTGATGTAAGCATTCGGTGATGCCTACTCGTCAAAAAATCAAGTTTGGGGACACCGGAAACCTTAACCCTATCAAATTCCAAGGTAGGTGTCCCCATACTTGATTTTTCGACGAGTATCCCTTAGAGCCCATAAAGCAAATGCTACTAGCATTCGTTGCAAATATTCCATGCGAATCCATTATTAAGAGATTCCCCTAGGGTCTGATATCTAGTTGATGAGCATGTGTACTTACTTAACTGGTTTCAAGTATCCAGGAAACCGTTACCCTCACATGTAAAAGTGTTTACGATCCGTCCTTCACTATGAGGCAGAAGTTGGTATCAACACATACCTGTCGGAATATTTGCACCCACCATTGAGTTGAATCAACTGCTACTACCTGAATTGGTGACTAGCAGTGACAACTGATGAATAAAGGTAACTTGAGCCTCTCTCTAAGCGCACGGCGTGGGTTAAAGTTTTTTTGGATACTTGAAAAACTGTCGAGTAAATTATAGTGCAGCGCAACCAGTGAATAGTGTAGGTAGAGCAGTAGCTAAAGGAGGAATCTCTGCTACATCAAACGTGTTAACGTTACATCATTCTATACTCCGTTATTAAATAACATGTACTTCGTAAAGCAGCGAATGTAACTCCACCGCCGCACTAACCCTAAACCTAATATTGCGAATCCGACAGTTCAAGCGCTTCATCCTCCGCTAAATATTTCCTTGACAATTCAGCTCTACAGCATCAGTAGTACATATCGCCGGGACTAATTAAACCCTCCGAAAACCCACAAAAGCAAAATTCCCGTTATTATAACCCCAGAGAATTGATAAATAATAGCAGCAAAAAGGATGAACAGTACAGGGATGATAGGCACCAGCCCATTCCAATCAACATCGTCATGACCCCGGTCATAGTTCCCTCCGAAGCCGTGGTTCCTTTCATGCATATATTCTCCCCCTACATCTGAGCGTACATTTGTCGAGCTTTCGTATGTTTGCGCCCAGCGATTTTCGCGATATGTATCATGCGGCACATCCCCATGCGACCCGAAATTGCCAGCCTTAAGGTGGTACACATCCTTCAGATCCTCCACTCGTCCCTGACTTTTGCGCCACATTTTCGTCAAATTCGTTTCAATCTCCCTCAAATCCAAGATTTTCCGTGTTACCACTGCCATAGCCTCCTTCGTCAACCTTGCTGTGCCTCCATGAACGTGCACCAATAATCCCACTGGGACGTCGAAGAGATCATTGAGTTTGACATAACTCTCTCTGCCTCTTGATGGTACGCTCGGCGTTCCAGTCGTTATTGTCTGTAGTAGCTCTCCCGTATCTGGGTGAGGGTCTGAGGGAGCGAGCGGCAGATGCTGCAGCCGTAGACTGCGTTGATGAGGTAATGGGAATTTCTCAAGTAAGGACGTAGACCCAAACGATGTCATCTATTTGCAGTATCAGTAGCTAATGTTTGTATAGTAGAGAGACACGAACACCGCAAACTAGGATGCCAGAAGATTGCGTAAAAAGCACCAGGACTGGGTGGTTAAGGCGGGCAACTGGGGTGACGGTGGATGTGGGATCAATCGCGGGGAGCCAGAGAATAGCGCCGGGGTCTGGGCTGGGGTCATTCAGAAGTCCTCGGCGGCGGTATGGGAAAGCCATAGTCCTAGAATTAGGAAATCTAATAGAGCTTTGAGTTTCTGCCGGCGGAATCTAGGCACTTATATCTGCTCTAGCAGCGTGACGGCGCAGATCATACGAGAAAGAACGACCAGGTTAGGTTTAGCAATGTTGAACTGATTGGCTTATCGCCATCCCTTTATCAGGTTGAGTAATTTGTTACGTTGGCTACTCTGCACGACAGCTGTATCCATCGGGCTTTTGCAACTGGCTGGCTGAGTTTTGCTTTTTCCCTCGTTCATCGTTGTCATAACCTAGCCAATTAGTCCACCAATTGGGAGCACTCAAGTGTTATGTACTTCACGAATTGGGTGATTTGCGGTTAAAGCAGTGCTTTGAGGTACCGTACGCGTGTTCGAGGTACAGGAACTAGCAAAGGTGTAACCCGATTGCCATCATAATAATTTATAGAGCGTAGCTTATGCTACTAAAAATACTCTGTATCATTACATGCACTTAAGATATTTTATATTATACTTTTCAGTAACATCCGCGACTATACTACAATCTAGCACCCTCTACTGGAGTAGTGCCGAGAAGGCTGCTATCTGATTCGATCTAATCAGCAGAATGTCATTCTATCTTATCTTGATCAATCTATCAATTCTCTGCACACAGCAAAAAGTGAGTTTCCCTCATTTATAGCCTCCTTAGGCCTTCCGAGTCGGCTTCCAGGCAGAACTGTTCCCTGGGCCGGGTCATTTTTCTTGTTGAGCTAAGAAATATCAGGATTTGTTGACCTTTAACCTGCCACTCAAGCCAACAGAGAGTGCAAGCAATAGAACAATTTTCAAGAGCAAGTACTTTTAAATGAAGAACTATAGAAGGACAGCATTTGAAGGAGTTAAAAGTCGAGTGATAGTCTATAATGGAATCTCTTGCTGCTACTTCTGTTTCTCTACTGACTCTGCCCAAAAATAAATTTGCCCGCTGCAGATCATCTCTGCCCTATGCTCCATCGACAAGTACCCGAGTCTGACAGACTGCTGTTAACTTGGTGTCTAACTAGCGGCATAAAATGGCATCGATATCCTTAGTCATGAAGGATCACTAATCCGAAGCTGCAAACGAGGTATATATAGAGCTGACACGAGCTGATCGCTCGCGGGGTTGATAGCACACTTCTCTCTCATATATAACTCGCGTCTTTCTCCTTTTCTCTTCCTAAGTCCATACACACACACGGTTCTCCCCATATTTCAACACAAGAATGCTGCGGAGATCTAGAGTTGACGTGCATCCAACGACCGCAATATATCTCGAGTCATTCTCCCTCTCTCTCCTATCTCTGTAGCACCCACGGTTCTCCTCTTTATATCTCAACAGAGAATGTACCGATTGCCGTATGATGGATAACTTCAAGAGCGGACTAGCGTAGAAGCCGATGTTAGTGAATGGCTGACGTTGTGAGTGGAGCAGATATTAGGAATGATGTCAGGCCGCTGAGAATCCTACATTTCTTTGAGGTCATACCGTTTGTATGTCTATATATTAAGCAAAACTACCATAACTAATTGATCACGTGCATGCTCTTGAGATATCTTAATATTATCATCCACAGTGTAGATATGTATTGAATACATTACCTTTCACTAAAAGGATATCATTCTCAGAATTCACTCTGCGATGAGGTCAGATCTAGCAAATTAGAATAGTCCCAATCACTAAATTGGTACGGCACTGTATTCAAAATTTACCAACATGTTAGTACTGCGGCGGATAATCTATCGCAAAATAGATTCGAATTCTACAAATCAGTTTTCAGATCGCTGGAATAGTTTACTTAGTATTTGCCTCGCAGTACTCCCATTCCCACCGACTGTGTAGACACCAGCGCTATTCCTCCCCTCCATCAACTCCAGTAGCACGCATTTTCTCAACGGATTAGAGGTTAAGTGACCGAAGAGCTGCAGCCAAGTCCAAAAGGTCTCACGCTAACAATGATGACGGGTTATGTGCGGTCCCTTCTGACCTGTGGTGTTCTTCCCCGGCATTCCGGCGGTGGTCTGTTAAGCCCCATTCGCGGATCCACCCCATCCGCAGATGGGGCAAATCCGTGAAACTTTGGTACGGTGCAACTGTTGTCACCACCATCAACCACCACCACCACCACAACCACCCATTCAATTAGTCGTCCATCGCCATCCCCATCACCATAAAATAGGAGTTTTTTTTGCAATTAGGACTATAAATTAGATCACTACTGCCATCACACTACTATTACTAATACTACTGCTTATGTTTTTATATTTTATATTTTATTTTATATTAAGTTCGGGCTCGCTGTAGGTGATAGGAGGTGTACAGACAATGTAGCGGTGGTAACGATGGTGGTGGTGGTGAGCCGGTGCAGAGGAGCACCTATTGTGGTCGCGGATACCACCCTGTTGGCGGATTCCGTGGATGGGGTGTCCCATCCAGGGATCACATCAAGCGCCACCCCATCTGGGGATGGGACTTAACAGCCCTCCAGATTATCCACTTCACTATCCACTTTACATGTTTAAGAATAGTGCTGCGCTCAAACGTCTTTTTGTCTTATGCAATGGATTTGCACCCCATAGCTGGTCATTCATACCCGTTAATACCACTAAACTTCGCTCTTTATAGCAAATTAGGCTGGTATAAAACGATGGTTTTTTTCCACGCTTATTTCACACTGACACCACCAACTTCCGAGAAGCTGCTAAGTAGTAGGAGTACTTACTCGCAGCCTCTAGGTGAGTCGGATCGACTTTGACATAATCCGCGGCTTGCCCCGAGCGCATGAGGAAGGAAAATTGTGGCTAAGTGTTATTGCATCGTAACTTCGCTTCTTCCATTCTAACAGTCTTCGATGTTTCCTACAAGTCCCGCAAAAATAAACTTCTCTACTTACAGGTGACTGGGTTTCGTAGAGTCACTACACGCTGAAACTGCAGCGCTCCCACCGAGGAAATCGCGACGAACTCCGGTTGTGCTTGCGAGTGTGCGGGGAATGCGAGACCCACGGCAGACATGAAGATCAACATGTTTGACCCCGCATGACCCCTCCACAGTACTCACCACTCGCTTTGGTAGTCTCGCTTTTTATGGCTAGTGTATTTTTCGGCGGCAGAACTGGCTCGACGGTTGTGCTCTCCTGGGTCACATACGCGTGTTGTATTTTGGCAGGCGTAAGCGGCGACGATGCGATATGCGTTTGTATCCGGCTGAGGCAGCAACTTCTGCACCCGGGAAAGTTTGTTGTTTTCCGGAAGTGGGGCGCTGTTTGTATTCGGGTTGGCTGTTAATCGCTGTGGGAGCGTTAGGTGGTGTGTGCTAGAAAGCACTTGCCGCAACGAACCTTACGTAGCACCTGAGCCGGGGGAGATACTGCAGATGGGGAGTCAGAGGATCCCCGGAGCAGTGCACATATTGCCACATGGACCAAAGGCTTCAGAGCTACAGTTGGGTCGGACGACGATTCTATCCAACAATTTAGGAATAAGACAGTCGTAGTTTCGCCGATTGAAGGAGGTTGATTATTTCCGCATCAAAGACGCAATTTCACCGATTGAAGGAGGTTGATCGTTTCCAAATCAAAGAGACTAAGCTTTCCCGGTAGTGGACTCTACGAAGTATTGATAGGGTCTTAGAGGACCGGATAGGACCGGAGGAGGCTTCTAGTATTATATTCGGGGTAGCTGATGTAACGGGCCCGATTAATTAAGTAGAAACTCCCTACAAATTTCTAACTGGTGGAATTACTACCTGCGGACATTGGAGTAGTTATCTGGAGATATATAGATAAGATGAGACTGATTTGATAAAGAGATAAGATTGATCGGCTTGAGAGATAATATTAATCAAAGACGTGATCGGTCGGGCGGAGAATGTGATCAGTCGAGCTGATAGATTAGCTCAACAATCATATTAGGTAGTACAGATCAAAGTCAGAGCCAGGATGGATCAACATCAAGAATGTTACTGTAGAGATGATTCCTGCTATACTTTGCCTCGCTCACAAGCTCGTTTCACAGTTTAGCGAAAAAAAGAAATTTTAAGCACTAGAGTAGAGCATCCCGAGCTCCGAGATAGCCGAGAGCCTAACACAGCTGTTGTAATGCTAGTGCTACAACTTGTGTTTGACGACGAAGCTGCCGTTGAAATCCATCGTTTGTCGGTAAGAGAACTCTTGCTGTTCTTTATTCTAGTAGTCACCGCATGCATGCTAGTCGCTTGCGTGCCGGCAAAAGGACCCTTTACCCAAACACAAATTCGCACATATCTACTTCGAGTAAGACGTATCAAGGCATTTTCCTATGCGACACCGTCACCATCACCACCACCACCCACCAACAACATACGACTAGACGGGAACGACAAGGCATTGCGAAGGAGGTTTTGGGTCTTTTCTTAATAATGTGAGTATCTTTCTGTGACGGATGGCGATGGAGAAGTAGCTGATGTAAGGTAGATTAAGTAAAGTATACTACAGAGATGGAGGAATTGCGGAGGGGGATTGCCGAGATGATCGAATATCAGCGTGTATCCGGGTCATTAGTTCTAGCAGAAAGAATAGTCAGGCAACTAATGATGCATCCAGAACTGCAACTCAAACAGTGTGAATTTTAGCTACTACTTGTTACGAGTACTCTTAAGGTAAAGCAGGCTTTTCTTAAGAGATCAGTCATTAACGCGCCCTTTGGATAGCCTCATCCCTATATTTTCCTAACAGCCAGACGTCGCAGACCATTTATAGTTCATCTTGTGACTTGCATACGTGTAGTTAAGCATTCGGCGATGCCCATACCTCAGAGCCCTACCACCTACCCTCATTGCGATACACACCTTCGACAACCACCCTCTCCGCCTAGTTCTGCCAAGCTTTCCCCCTCGCGGGGCAAAGCAGGGTTTTACTTTGGCTTCATCACGACTTCCCTGTGTGTGTCCGCTCTGCCAGTACATCACCAGGTTGAAAAACAGAGTGTACCTCGTCACCAAATCCACTCGGCATCGACGTCGATCGGTAGTCCCTCTTCTAGGGCCACTCGCCTTCTTTCGAAAGTTTTACGCTAGTATTTAATGACAAACCGGGCTCAGTGAAGAGAATTCTGAGAGACCACATGACCTTACGATAACATCACCATCCGCCCACCCGGCACGTCAAGCCCTACGATGAACAGCACGCCGTGGATGTTCTAGGCAGTTTTTCCTTTCCGGACCTACGAACCTGCTGGCCTTTCGGTCGGTTGGGGTATTCCACTGCGATAGCATCAATGAGACCCTGCAGGTGGCGATAGCGAGGACTGTGTAAATGGCGGTCGTCAAACCGGGATTCGCAGGTTATAGTTTAGGAATGGGGGTCTAATAATCTTAGGGAAGCTATCCCCTCTGATTGGAAGGGGCATACGGTTGCGTCTAGTAGTAATTCGGAGCGACACCTCTTTCGGCCGGCATCTTGGGTAAGTCCTGGGGAAGCCGAGACAACAAGAAGTTATGGGGGAGATTTGTGGGATTTTTGCTGGACTTTGGCTGCGACTTTGTCATGTGGGTTTTAATTTCGGGGCTTCGGGTTTTGTCAGATTCCTGGGTCTTTAGAGTTTTAATTTACGCGGAAGCGGTTATAGGGTTTGGTGGGGGTCATGTATCTTAACATGCCATAGTCGTTCGCGGCTTGTATGCAAAATGATTACAACAACAACAACCCTCATTGCGATTGCGCATATCCCACTGAATTTCATTATTAGGAGATTCTCTTAGGGTCTCAGATGTAGCCCGTTGGTCTGTGTGTAGTTCAGAACTGTGAGAAGCGTAGATACAGCACGCAAAGCATCGAACTTAATCTCACCCGCCGCACAAACCCTAAACCTAATTTCCAACCTAATAGCTGGCTCGAGGGTCAAGCGCTGCTACCCTCCGCTAAATATTCAGGTTTCCTATAGATGCTCGGCTATAACGTCGGTAGTATGTCGTATTGCGACGAGTCATAAATCTCTCCGAAAAGCCAACCAAAACAAAAATCCCGCTATTGAAACCACAGACAAATGATAAATAGAAATCATTTCTGTTGTAAACAACTGAGAACAAAACACAAAATAATAAGCCAGAAAATACAAGTGCAGGCACCAGGGGAGGAGTCTGGTGGGTCGGTGGAGGGCCTCGTTGCCCCCCATGGGCTGGTAGTGGGCTTCGATGCCCTCCATGGGTCGGGGGTAGGCTTCGACACCCTCCATGAGTCGGTGTTGGGCTTCTGCGCACTCCATGGGTTAGTGTTTGGCTTCGGCGCATTCCATGGGTTGGTGTTGGGTTGCGGCGCCTTCCATGGGTCGTTCTGGTCTGCAACGGGGGAATCCCGGTCATAGTTCGCCCTGAAGCCGTGGTTCCTTCCATGCATATGGTCTTTAACCCCCCAAGGTACATATGTCTGCCTTTCATACTCGTATAAACTTTCATCATCAGAGCTGTCGTATGTTGGCGTTAAGGAGTTTCCGCCATAGGAACCACACGCCACATCCCCATACCCGACATGGCTAGTACTAAACAGGAACGAACCCTTCCGGGCCTCCTCTTGTCTCCGACTCTTTCGCGAAATTTCCGTCGAATCCGTTGCGACCTCAGAATCCAAGATCTTCCGGGTTACCACTGCCATAGCCTCCGTCGTCAACCTTGCTGTGCCTCCAAATACGTGCTGCAGCAATCCCGTTGGGACGATGAAAGGTTCATTGAGTTTGACATAGCTCTCTCTGCCTCTCGTCGGTACGGACGGCGTCCCACTCGTTATTGTCGCTAATATCTCCCCCGTATCCGGATGCGGGTCTGAGGGAGCGAGCGGCAGATGCTGCAGTCGTAGATGGAGTTGATGGGGAGATGGGAATTTCTCAAGTAATGAGGTGGACCCAAACGATGTAATCTATGTCTGGTATCAGTAGCTAATGCTCGCATAGCGGAGAGACACGAACACCGCAAACCAGGATGCCAGAGGGCTGCGTGAAGAGGACTAGGACTGGGTGGTTGAGGCGTTCAACGGGGGTGACGGTGAATGTGGGATCATTCGCGGGGAGCCAGAGAATGGCACCGGGGTCAGGGTTGGGATCTTTCAGAAGTCCTCGCCGGTGGTACGAGAGAGCCATGGCCCTGGAGTTGGGAAATCCGATAAAGTTTTGAGTTTCCACTGCCGGAATCGCGGCGCTTATATGGTAATATGATCTCGCAGGGTGCAGCAGCGTGGCGGCGCAAGTCATACGATAACGAACCGACTAAGTTAAGTTTAGTAGTATGGCACTTATTGGCTTGCAGCCATTCTTTTATCTGGTTGAATAATTTGTTTGGATGGTTAAATTGGCCACTCTGCATGACAGCTGTACCCATAGAACTTTTGCTACTGGATGAATTTTGCTTTTTTCCCCGTTCCTCGCTGTCATGACCCTGCCAATAGTCCTCCAATTGAGAGCGCTCAAGCTATGTGTACTTTACGGATGTTGTGCTTCTCTGTTGGAGTTGTAATCGTTTTATATTCGGCCGCTCACGACCATGGCATCCGTACACATTCCTTATCCGCGCTGCTCTTTACCTAAGGCCAGACCAAGTCGCAGCTTTGCTTTCCGCTGTCATCATCATCTCCATTCTCAGTTGGGGTGGTTCGTTGTAGTACTGGGTTCGATGTACGGGAATATGGAATACAAATTTCATCAACATAGAGTTTACATGGGGCTGTGCAAACTCTATTTTGGCGTCTAACAAACGTCTTAACCGAAAGGTAGATGGTGGGGCAAGTACCAGGGGGATTCCGTCAACACAACCATCCACCCATGCCAACTCCTTGAATATAACTCCGACTACGACACTTGTTAATATCAAGTGATCTACTCAGTGTACTTTAAGTTGTGGCTCTCTCAGATTGTGGATATACCCAGCTGTTCTCGAGTGGTAGCTTATTTCGTGTTTTGGAGTGGGAGGGAAATATTCGTCGAAAAGAAGGAGTTAAGCAATCCTAGGAGCATGGAGTCATGCGCAGTTGGGGAAATGCAGTTTAGGTTATGTGTAGTGGGAGCTAGGTACTGGGAGTTGGATGCGGGAGTGGGTGGAGGGAAAGAGCTGCATAAAGTCTGGATTGTAGATATTGTGCACGGCATTGTGCAAAATAAATTTTGGTGAAAATCATATTCCATACGGGAAGGTGTAGAGATGTAACCGATAGAAAACCCCATTATACTATCCTCTACATGCTTAGTATGAGTGGGTTCGTCACAGTTCCTCTTTGTGATGAGGGTTTCACTTGTTTGGCCAATCAGATTCCCTTGACCCCTTGCTAAACCAATCATGTTCGATGTGGCAAACAGTCACAAATCCGCCCAACCGAGCGTGTTAGGAAATATCAAGCTTCTAAACTAGCCCTGCAGAGTTCACGCGATCTGAGAGAGTCCTAGGCTCAATTGTAGTGTGCAGCTACTGCAAACCAGGCAACTTTCCTTACCCCTTATATAAATAAGCTTCTATTAAGTATATTAGTACTAAATTGAAGTCGAAGCTACAGCCGTTTCCACTCCCGCATTGTACGCAAGTACGCAAGACTGTCGATATACATTAATTTCTCCTCAGGTACCTCTTTTGATTCTTTTTCAACCATGCCATTCAAATTACCTGTTTTATCGGGCGTATTGGAAATTTTTGAGTTTCCCGGAGTGTTCGTTAATAGCAGTGTCGAGTATTTGCGTAACTATTCGGTATGAAATAGCTCCGAGAGGTTGCTCGATTGCCGGTATCCGATTCTATCGAATTATCTCATGTTAATCAATTTGTTCTACTATTTACCGGGTTCCATAGGCCGGGCGAACCATTCTCCGGGTCGAGGTATATATCCTACCGAGCCAAGAAATATGGAGATTTCTTGACTTTAAGCCTGCCGCATAGGAAACTAACAGAAATTTTAAAGAGAAGTACTTATAAATGAATAAATTATGGTAAAATGACAGTATTTGTGTTGCGATATGGGGAGAACTGTTTATATAGACTTGGAGTACAAAGAAGAGAGAAGGAGAAATAATCGAGATATATACAGGAGACATCAGCCCCGGTAACTGTAACATTGTATTAGATCTGTAATATGTCTCCGGCCCATGTACATATGTAACAATTTGAGCAAGTTAAAAAATCGGGTGATAGGTCATGAAGAAAATGAGCTGGCCCATGTTGATAGACGAGGAGTTGGGTAATGTTCGTTATGGCGGGTACACTAAGTTGCATCATGTGGCAGATCAGTCGTGGAGGATCACTAATCGGAGACTGCAACGAGGATGTTGCAGATATCTAGAGCTGACCATCTATTCGGCGACGGCAAAGGGTGATAAATGGTGACGAAGGTACTCTTGTATATATCTCGAGTCTTTCCACTTCTTATGCCTCTGTACTATAAGTCTATAACATATACGGTTATCCTCTCCATATCGCAACAGAGCTACACTGAATGGTGCTTGATGCATGACATTAGGAGCGGACTAGCACAGAAGCCGATGTTAGTGGATGGATGACGTTGTGGACGGAGGATATCTCTTTAATATATGCATTATTTCCTGCAGTGTTGATATGTGTTAGATACGGTGCCTTTGGTAAGATGGCACCATCCTCGGCATTCACTCTACGGTGTGGTCGAATCTGACGAATTAGAAATTAATCACGACTACTATTTGGTACGGTACCGTATTCAACATTTATCAACACTGCGGGGGATACTCTATCGCAAAATAGTTTCTACAGTCAGTTTTCAAATAACCATATACTCAACAAGTGTTAGTAATCGATTCGATATTGAATGATAGGAACAACCTATTCATCGCTAAATTGTGGTCTTTGCGTTTATGTGCCGCTCGGCGATTTACTACTGAAAGTCGGTCTTAGGAGCAGGATAGGGAATGGGAGATAGGGGATGGGACTTGTGAGAGTTTGAACGAATGTACTGTGTTTGATCTAGCATGCGATCGATGTATGGTAGACTTCCAATAAAATTATGCGATTTAATCGCAGAAATAGGGATTAGTGTTATAGAGTCATAAGGTTCGTGACTACTCTTTTAGCTTTGCTTCACACTTTACTCTTCCTACGCATCTTGGACCTTTAGACCTGTACCTAGACAGGCATGGCACCATAGCCAATACACACGGTTCTCCCCTTCATAATCGCAACAATTAGCACACGTATTTCCTATAGCTTGTATTCGAGTACGATGAAGCTACACTCCACTAAACGCAAATTTAGAATTAAGATCAGTGTACAGATCCACCTCATGCATACGGCCCAGGCGCTAACAAGCTACTAGCGGGGCACCTCGTAGCCATGCCCCCACCCTCTGCTCCTCTGCTCCCACATCTATCCAACTTTGCGCTCAATTAACTCCATGAGTTTTACTTTGACCAGGATATTGTTTATATATGAAATGTAGTTAACAAGATGCTCTTTCACTTGCTTGTCTCCTCTTTTAGTTTCCTCTAATATTCAAGGAGTGGTTGATGATCAAGTACAGTGGCTCAGACTATACTTAGCACTATTGATGCTGCTAAGCACTGCTTTGCACTGCTGGTGTTTTGCATCAGGTAAATTATTTCTACCTGATGCTTAGATACATGTCATATACCATCAGGTAAATCTTTTCTACCTGACACTTAGATACATGTCATACACCATCAGGTAAATCTTTTCTACCTGATGCTTAGATACATGTTATATACCATCAGGTAAATCTTTTCTACCTGACTGTAAGGTACATCTGTGATGAGTGACAGCTTATAACTCAAAGATAGAGACTGTCCAGTTTACAACCAGTATCAGTACCAGGCCAACAATAATTTAGAACCCATCTGTATATAGTTTAGCTACTCTGTACCAAAGAGCTTTGAATTTGTCCAAGGATTGGTAGACTTGTGGGTTAGCTACTAAGGGAGAATAAGGAGGAGAAGGAGAGCTACCTACCCCATATGATTTCTCCACCAGTTGTGGTTGGAATTCATTGCCCTTGCTGCCTGAGTCTCTTTTGCATGCTACAAGGCTACTTGGGTGCAGCTTGGCAGTTTCTAGGGACAATGAAATGTCACTTGGGCAAAAATTACCTGAGTTATCACAGTATAGAGGGTCTCCCACTTCAGCAACTCAGAAATAGTACCTATCTCAACAACTGCCATCCCAGATCTGCCAAGACTGATATTAATTGACAGCTAGAATACCATATATGCCCTGATAGTATTACCAGTGAATTCCATTTACAATTGGTGATGAAACAGGGGGTTAGGAGGTGGGCAAAAATCCACCAGCTTCATGGACTCTCACTCACATTTTCATCTTGCTCAAAATTGGACCATTTGACTTGATTTTGGATTGACATGTAGGCCTTGGAGTTGTCTATTATACTACTCTCTCTGATATTCTCTCCATTGTGTAGTTGTTGAACAATTTGCAATTTTGAAAAAAATTCCGGGATTTACAAGGTGCTCCGCTAGCAGCTTGTTAGGTGGGCGCTGGACGTGCCCACGCTCCTAGTAAGGCGCCTGGGCTGTATGCATGAGGCGTGCGAACGAGGCGAAAATGTCTGGGCACGAAAGTACCCCTTGTATGGCAGACTAAGGGCGTTTGAGTGAGTGTTCAAATTGGTCCAACTAATAATAAGATTTTTACACTCGACCAATTCGTAATTATAAGTTCAAACTTTGTTCATGCTTAGCTCGTAACCGCGTTGCTGTAACCGAAGTCGAGGCCTGGTAGGTGGATGGGGGGGCCACAGGCATATGATAATTCCGATATCGGCCTCCTCTCGGGAGAGAGCAGCTGTTAATTGTTGGTGGGTAATCGCTATAGTGTAATGGGTATTATTTTTATATATACTCAATATCGGGGGAAATAACTTAGGTGATGTGTTTTTTTTAACATGTGGGGGGAATTGTCGAAATAATATTCACTGAAGGCTTGAGCACTACGTATTGGCGTCTTGGAATTGCGGGATATTTGTTCGTTATTGTTATTGTATCCATAGGATGGGAGTAGAAGACCTAAATCTTGCTATATCGGTTTTACCAAAAGAAATCTCGCGATTGTACAGAGCCTCTTGTCGTAGATGCCACAATGCAGTGATGTTTGCTGTTAGGGTGGAGAATAATCTGCTGACTTCATTAGGCCATCTCAGAAGCGGTGGCTGATTTACGCGACCTCATATAGCAATCAGTGTTTACCGCCAAAATACCCAGTGTCTGGATAAATTCTGAATTTTAAAATTTGACCGGTTACTACTCTTAAAGCTAGTTTTTTAATCTATAGGTCGCGGGGACAGGATTGTGTTTTTAGAAGACGGAGTCGTGGAATCAGGTGCGATTACTTGAATAAATCCGATTTTAAGAATGGTTTCGGATGAAATCTGAAATCTGAAGTCTAGACTTTATCTAAAGGTCGTACCTTTATTCGATCTTGTTAAACAGTTCCTTCCTAAGGAGCGAGCGAGCGTCAAAGTCCGGGCACGGACCCGGCAATGCTAATGTTGATGTGGTAGAGATGAACTTCAGCTAAATACGGTCCTAAAGATAACTTCTAGAGGATTAATTTTTTATGATGTGTGGGATTAAAATGTAAACCAAATGGGGTTATTTCAGGTTTAAAATCTGCCAAGTCTATGTAGGAGTTTATGGCCCGCTGCTCTCATATACCAGACTTTCCGGATTCACTTTTCGCCGAGCGAGCTTGCGAGGCAAAAAAGACTGGGCACGAGAGCAATGCCTGCATCTATGCATCTGCTATAAAACCGAACCAAAACCTTGAACATAGCAAAGGCGAGGTGCTGTCCTGTCAACAACCGCAAGAGGGCCCTATACACAAAATGGACGGAAGTTAAACTGAATTCAGGAGCAATCTTGAAAGGGTCTGTGCAGTCAAACAGTAGCCCATTCAGCTGGTGTTGCTTCATCACAACCATATTCCCAGCTGTGGTGACGATGGCACCTTCCAACCCCATAAAAAAGATGCCAACTTCTTTACTATTACGTCACCGAAAATAAAACCTACAAAGAAATAGTACTTCGCTCAGAGAAAATGGGATGTGTGTAACACGAAGCGTCTCCGCGGCAGCTCGGCGAGGCTTCAAACCGTCCATGGGAAGCTGACAGATGACATACAGGTCGGTGCACAATACGGCTTCACATAACGTATATGGTTGGTTCTGCCTGCAGAACCTCATGTCTGGGGCACTGTGGCAGCCTGTCCCGGTTCAGCCGAACCGGCCAATAAACATGCGTCAGGCGCAACTCCTAAAACCCTAATCTACCTTTAGTATGACCTGTAATGGCTAGCGTCGGCAATTTAAATGTTTCCTGCAATGCCGCCTCTCTCTACAAGCATATATCGAGGCCTAGTAAAAATATCCTTAAACAGTGGTTTGTGTGGGAAAACCAGAATACTATTGTTTTTAGGCTTTTGGGGTGCGGGATCTTATGATAGCGTGATTTTCTTGTATCTGGGCTGTCTTTCTATTGCCGCAACTTAAAAATGCGTCTAGTAAGCGTATGAAGGTTACATGTCCCTAAACATCGTCTAGGTTTCTGTGTGCGTTATGGCACTTTCTATCATTGGATTGTGCGGTCGAGCCCATTGTCGGCGAGTAGCGACAACCCTGCCAAAAGAACACGCATAGGAAGGCTTCAAATCCATGCTGATAAGGCTTTGAACTTTCCTGCAACTGTGCACGACCAAGGTGTTTGGGCGCCTTGGCAGGTAACAAATGTTGGCAACTCTGAGTGCCCCGACAGCGGCACCCTCCCAACACATCTAACATTCTCACAGCCCCCGTTACAGCCCCCACTCACAGCCCCACTCACAGCCCCACTCACAGCCCCACTCAGTCCCCTCACAGCCCTGAATAACCCCTTCACAGCATCGCGTCTCCCGTGAATTGTTACAGCTTTTGTTGCATACATATTATAGCGCCGTCTGCTCATATTTAGATGTTAGGCCCGCAGTTTCGAAGTCCGTTACTTTCCCTCCCCTCTTCAAGCTCATCCTAGCCCACATTATTTGCGTTCGTTCTGAGACAAGATATACAAATCACTGCAGAGTTGTTACGTGAGTTTTGGGCTATATATTCTGAAGAGCAAAGGACGTGCCGAGCTTTCAGAAGGCAAGTACCGCTTATCTGAAAAACTGAACTCCCTTGTACGTAAATTTCCAACCCTAGCTGATGGTATCATCTGTAACGGCTGGACTATGAATGCTGCTGACTCTGTAATATCAGACCCCCGACAATTCTAGTTCTGGAATTCGGAGCCATGTTGAGACTCACTCAGTTCTACGCTTCGCCGGCTGCCGGAGGGAACAGCGAAAGGTTGCTCGTACACACTACCGACCCCCCTGTTGCGACGGAATCTTCGACCAACGCAGATCGAACCCAGTTGCATTATCAACAATCAACGCCGTGGGGGGGTCAAGTTATCATAACCAATATCGGGGCTAGCGATTTTTTTGCTGGTATGGTACGCGCTGGCACCTACGCCCTTGAAGCAACGAAAGAGTCCTTGGGGATGCGGTCTTTCAATACATACGACGCTATGAAAATTGTGGAGAGCGGTATTCTTGCTGGACCTCAGTGGAGACGTTGTCCGAAGGCAGACGAACATACCCTTACAAACTACAACGAATTGCAACAAACAAGGGCAGTTGCGGGATCCCTTGCTTTCACGGCACATGGTTTGGACTCATACCCCTTGTTGCGCCATTCAAGTGCTTTTGTTGCACTGTCCGCATTGGTAGCGCTGGGAATCGTTGGCGACCCTGCTTCTTCAATCGAAATCATCATAGAACAGGTAGTGGATGGAGCTCTCGATGGTCTGATGGGTGATAACGAGGACCTTGCGCGGGCGATATCGGTTAAGAGACTGGTCCGTGCCCTTCTAGACGTGGAGGCAGCAACTCGTGGTATTGGCGGCTTGTTCGAACAGTTCGTTCCGCACCTTATGAAACAAGTCCATGCACCCCTAAAATCGTTGTGTCGAGTCACGGAAGAAGAGATTCGGCTAGGTGGTGGTATCCGTACATTTCAGTTAAAAAACATTGCGGAATGGGCCTTCTCAGAAACGAACCCTCACACTCTGGTTCTCGGACATGGCAATGAAATCCTCGGAGCGGTGCTGCCGGCAGTTTGTATGAAGGACGCTCGAATGGCTGTAGTTGATTGTAGTCAAGGCTCAGTGAAAACCTGGGGTGAACCCGGCGGAATTCCAATCAACCGTGCTACCCACGGTGTTGTGGCGTACATAAAGGGTTCGGCTCAGGACGCAACACATATCCTCCTCCGCAATAATTGGTTGCAACCATACACGCCGCCACCGCCACCACTTCGATTAGCTGTGAACGCCACAATGTCAATGTTCTGCGAGGCCAATAAAGCGCTCACTCTTTGCTGCAGCTTCCTGCAGAGCGTGGGTATTCAGGAGAATGATGCAATTGTTTTGATTGAAGCTATCAAAAAGGAGGTTGTTGCCCAGTTTGCTCGAGATGTCAGAATCGTTGCAAAGGAAATGCCATCATGGGGTGATACGAAGCCCATAGACGTGGAATATTCTTTCTTTTATGAAAACCACTCAGAGAGCCGTGACTGGAAGAAGTGGTTCGGTGTGTCGCCCGAGGATGTCAAGACCATCATCATCAACCAATCATCTATATCTAAAGCAGTCCAACTTGGCGATCACACCTTCTATGGATTTACTGGAAAGGCTTTGGACCAGAGCCCCTTGATAGCCATGCATTCTGCTCAAATGGACAGATCTTCTCGTGCTGGTACTATTACGACCAGTAGCATGGTTTCTACAGCTGTCGCAGAAGTAGCTGGATTTATCTACACGTTAGGCCTAAGCATTGTACACGTCCCTCACGACATCAAACTACGAATACGAACGTCTCTGGGCTCTGGGTTTCGCTTCGCATATAAAGCGCTCATGGTGAAACCTCACGATCCTCGGTGTCTGCCCCGACAAGTCTGCCTAGGTGCACTTGCTGCTTTGTGGCTTGGATTGCCGACGATTTGGGTTCCGGACTGGCCGCATACGGCCATTGGCATCAGCAACAGCCGTGGAAGTGTGCTTAGCGCTATTGTTGCAGAGACATCATCGCTAAAGGAGGCGACAACCACCTTTGTTGTAGACACAGATGTTCCAGAACTCATGGTTGCTGAACGTCCTGTTGTTGCATGTGCTGGTTACAAGCAAGGACGTGTGATTGGGGGATATGAAGTAGATTTGGAGCCCACGGATCCAAAGGGCTTTTATGATGGCTGCAATGATATGAGCTGCTTGACAGTATGTGTTGGACAGCCACCGCAACTATCAAAATCTATGGTCAGTAGCGTTTTGGCTGTTTCGGTAGTCGGATACGTGGCCTGTGGGACAGCCTGGTCCCACTATGTTGATCTGGACGATGCTTTTGTTGTTATGGCGAATAGCGAATCTCAACCTGATTGCAAAGATTGTCCTCCGAACTTCAGAGGACGCTGGTTAAAAGATGCGAGGGAATTCCTGCATCCGGAGGGCAAACACCGCGGATTTACTTGCTCTTGCTGTAAGAAGGGTGAAAAACTCATGATTCCAGCGCATGGCAATGGATTGAAACAGAGCTTTCTTTGTGGCTTGTTTCGCGAATCGTCCCAAAATCTACGATATCGAGAATTTTCGTGTGTCGCTCATGCTCTTGGAGACGTCATCATAACATAGAGGTTTGGTACGGTGCGGATCTTTCTGATATACATGGCTAGCCGCCCGTGTATTGATAGCTGTTGATATTCTACAAAAGAGTGTATCAGTATTTTTTGATCTCTATTCGGTTTTTAACGTGTTGATGTGTTGATGGATATGTTGTTTGTAGATGCTTCCCATTTTTTCATTGTCTTGATCTTCTCTGAATCCCGAAGAAATTTCCTGATGAATAGACGTGTCATACCAATTTTTGGGAGCATATGAAGACCTGGGTGCAATTGTTGAGGAGAGATTAAGGATGCTGTGGTTGTTTTACATATTTATTAGCTAGAGGCATATAGTCATCTTTTTTGCTTATCCATTAATGTTCTTACTTCTTGATCCCTCATTAGGTCATTCAGATCTATTTACTTATGAATCTATAATAACCCCACGCCATATATTGAACTCACAAATTCTCTTTCATCTGCTAGTTACATCACTGTAACTGCTCTCGGCTCTCCGATTTTGTTCATCGGCATTTCCCGTAGCACCTAAATATTTGTATCATCCCAGGTTCCATGAGCAAGAGTACCCCCACATCTATTCTCTCTATCTTGCTCGACCGACAAGTATGACAAGCCGAAGCCAGACATCAAAATTCCGGTAGACGTGAATAGCCATTGTCATTAAAATGCAACCACAGCCGACGTTTATGATGATATTAGTTGTCTACATCCGCTGTATATTCCCTACAGAAATTTGACATTTGGCACTACTCTACACTTGGTAATAGAGAGCGGCGTACGGTACGTACAAAGGCTCAAAATTGGAATGCGACAACGCAATGTTCAACAACCCACCAAAAAACAGTCAACCTTGAGGTATCTTTATGATCTGAGGTATTGGTTTCAACACAGGTTTGTATTCCGGATCTTGTATTTCGTTCGCATCAGCAAAAGTGACTATTCAATACGCTGCGCTCTGCGCAGCACATAAGCTTCCTCTAGACTATCCACCACCCCATATCAACTACATTAATTACAGTCTGATTAAGTAGCATTTAATGCTAAATCATTTACTCGGTGTTGTCTAAATGATCGCGCTCTCATCTCAGATTGCGAATCTGTAGGGCTACACTCGAGTGGCGGCTAAACTTGAGTTTTTGAAGTAGGCTGGATCTAGGAGTATATAGTACACTTGGGAGCGTACAATGTACAATTGGAAGTACGGAGTCGAGTGTACCCGAGTATGGATTCAGGCATATCTAGGAACTTGAAGTTGAGTGCACGTGGTTTAGCGCACTTGGAAGATAGAGCATAGCACCCAGTGCCATATTGCCAGTGTACTACAGATATCTAGTCCACATGCAGGTCCATAGTACTTCATTGTGCCATACAGCAAAGTACAGTTGTCAGTTCATGTGCACACCATATCTTAAGAACAGTTGACGAAAACTTCTTTTGGTGGGGTGTTGACCGTTGTCACACTTCAATTCTTTGAGCTTTTTGTACGTACTGTGCACCGCCATGCTCTCTTGCCTAGAGTTTTCGTCGGTCGGCTAGCTCGGTCGTATGACTGAGCTTGCGAAGGAGGCAGATGTTAGTTTGCGAGCGCAACGCAGCCATAGAGTGCATATTGCGGCTAGTCATTAAACCCTACCCAAAATCCACCATGTTAAAATTACTCCAACTACAACCCCAGGAAAATAATAAAGAACAGAAATTATTATCTCAAGGAAAACGGCAGGAATATAATAAATAATTATGTAGAGGAAAGTGGAAACACACCAAGCATACAAAAATAATGCAACAGAATCCCAAATATACAATAGTATATGCGCAGTTGAATAGCTATAAAAGTGGTAATTGGCTTCAGTGACCACCGCAGATAAGCTAATTCTGCATGTGTCAAACCGGTCAGGGGCCCCAACGCCCATCCAAGATTTAGCAAATTGTACTTGCGACTGTAAACGTACTTGATAAAATAGTAAACGCACGGGATAAAATAATATACGCGAAGGATAAAATCTACTGCACCGATAATGTGCCTCGGCGCCCTCAGCAGAGTATTCCAGTCCACCAAGGACTCTATCCTCGAACTCCAGTCTATATCGGTAATGCCCCGATAATTGCTCCCGATGACCCTGTACTTCGTTTCATAAGCATATCTACTTATATGTAAGCTGAAGCTAAAGAGCATTTGTAATAGGCTCATGCAGCACACACCCAAACTTCTGGACTTCAGCCTCAAGTGGTTGGCAACGCCTCAGTAGATCTAACCTTTGCCTTAGGCTCTTTTCGTACATTTTCGTCAAGCTTATCTCTCTGGGGTTCAAGATCCTCCATTTCATTATTTTCATTGCCTCCTTTGTCAACCTTGCTGTGCCTCCATGAAGGTGATCTAGTACTCCCGGAGAGACGATGAAAGAATGATGGAGCTTGATGTAGCTGTTTCTGCCTCTTGACGGTACATAGGGTATTCCGGTAGTCTCTGTGTCTAATATCTCTCTTGTATCCGGATGCGGGTTCGTTGAAGCGAGTGGCAGATACAACAGCCGTAGACGAAACTGATCTTCAGATAGCCGATATGAAGAAGGTAGGAACATATATGTGGTCGACACGATGTTTGTTATCAATAACTGGTACGAACACTGCAAACTAGAACGCTGGAAGGCTCTGTGTAGAGGACAAGCACCGGGTGATTGAAGTAGCCAACTGGGGCGATGAGTGTAGAATCAACAGCAAGAAGCCAGAGGATTGTCACAGGGTCGAGTTTGGGATTGAGGAGTGCCTGTGCTTCGTCAGCCGAAAGACTTGAATAACCACTTAAGAGCGTCATGGTCCTGTTGCTGGGTTGTGGATGCGATCAAGTTTGAATTTCCGCCGCGGGAATCCTGGCGCATATATGTTTAGTAGACTGCCGCTGTGCGACAGAGCATTAATTCATATTATTTGGTATAGATAAAGAAGCTAGATTAAATTTAGCAATATGCCGCCGATTGGGCATTCTCTCGTATCTTTATCTTGTGATTTAACTTGCCTTTTTATTTGACAACAGTTCAACTTTTCATGTGAGCTGCACCAACAGCACTGCTGCACCTGCATGAACTCTGCTTTTTCCCCCGTTCCATATTTCCTGCGGATCACTATTTTAAATGGAGGTGATCGGGTATAGAGTTCCGAGTATGTTCGGCAGAGACCGATAGATGTCCTAACTGACATTGCGCACCTGTGGGCCGAGCCGGTATTTGACCCGAGCCAAGAACTATGGAGACCTCTTGCCTGCTGCTCCACAAGAACCTAGAAGATAGTGAACATCGAAACCAATTATGAAGGGGTGATTTCTGGTTTCCTCTTAATGAAAGATGTTTCAAACAGAAGATATTTGACAAAGACGAAAATTCGCGTGACAATGTATGATCTAATTCCCAATCATTTAATCTCCACGTTTACGTAAAGGCGCTAGTTGTAGAGGTGGTGGATGATATCTGATGTGTAGTGGTAGTGAATATGAAATGTGGTGCCTATAGCGGGCGAGGTCAAGATACTTTGCCGAAAATCAAGCCCAATTCCTTCATCAACCACAAGCTTAGGGATTGCAAATTCATGTGACTAGAACCACTAGGTTTGAAAGCTCACATCCCAATAATGCCTCCGCACAAGGCTTGTCAAAGCTTATTGCGATTTATCCGGGGCTTCTTAAGTGATATTTCATGATGATGTAACTGAGCAAAATTCAAAACAATCCCTATAAAACATCAGCCCCAGTAAAACATCAATCTTGTCCAAGATATTAAACTGAAGAATGGATACTGTAAGAAAAAATGGGAGATTTTGCAGACAGATGCATGTTAGTCTATTGAGATAAACTATTGTTGAGTTGTCACAATTGCGTTCAATGGCGGTCAGGTGACCATTCTTCGATTGTTTTATCCCAGCGCCCGGCTTGCGTCAGTCTGCAAAATTGCAATTTTTTCTTTATGGTAACGAGATGGCCTATGTATAGCTTCGAGTAGACGCGCACTGCAAAAACGTACATCTAGTCAGATATAATCGACCTAGTCATATAAAGGAAGTGTCTTTGATTGAAAGTAATAAAGGTTTGCTCCAGATGGTCCAGTTAGAAATCGGTCAAATTCTTTAGGCAGAAATTGACAACCCTATATGCATTTTATAGCGCTAGGTGATCCTCTTGGCAACGCATCCATGCTACCGTTTTCTCGGCTGCGCACGTCACGATTGCATTCGCCTAAAGAACAGACAATCTTATTTTAAAGGGAAAACAACTGCTAGGCTCAATTTCATAGCGTAGAAAAGAGCGAGGTTTAATTATATTGAGTCGGAGTGTAGATGATTCGGGACATATCGACCCCAAGCACCATGGTTTAGGGTGTCACACCACTTACTGGTGTCGACGTCACCCTTACAATTGGTATAATAGTTTGTATTCTCCGTCGAAGGTTTAAATCTATCAAGAAAGACTATGGTATTTCATAATATCGCTATCGGGGCCCCTGGCTCTGTGCCATATAGGAATATCTACACTGTTTGCTTCAACTGCCGAATCGAGATCTGCTTATGCGGGCCGAGCCGTAAATCAGTTTATCTCTCCATCTCCCACCCTGAAAACGTTTGAGAGCTGTGGAACATGTTGCAGCTCTTTCGATCCAAAACCCATATGTGCAAAGTATACTCATACTCAAACATTTGACAAAATATAAACCAACCACCATTATAAAATGAATATAGATAAAGAGCTGAGTCTTGAGACTAGCCGACTGTAGAATACCTAGACGCTATCTGGTTAAAGCTTTTCAGCGGTTGCGGCGTACTGTGACGAGCACGATGCTTCGAACGACTACCCATTTGTGGCCCCTTTTTTAAATGACGAGTTTGCTGTGAAACCTTGTGTTATCACTTTTGAGGGTCCGTGACGCTGGATTGGTACAGTTTCATACCACTGACCTAGCAGCTGCCTATCAAAAAGGAGCCAAACTTTTGGAGACATTTTCTATCACCTAGCGGATATTTATCAAATGGATTTCAGTTGCCAGTCTTTGTAGTAGTTTAAAACTCAAATATTGTAGCAAAATGTGATTGTGACCAACTTTCAGACCCCAGATGATTCGAATAGCCTTGTTGTGACCGTGACAAAAACCGTGTTTCCACATACCATACCGGCCTCTGTGATGCCGTGACTTTCGAAGCACCGTGCTCTACAGTAATCTGAGATAGTGTAAAAGGCAAGAGCACGGATAGTGACATGCATAGCTATGTGTATTTATGCAAGTGTAATGCTGCTAAGATTGAAAATGATGCAAAATGTCGAAATAGCTACCTAACCGCTGATAGCCCTGTTTAATGTTATAACAAACTACTGCCCACGTAAAAAAACCGTACAAGCTTTCACGAAGAACTCCAAGAGTCAGTAAATTGAGAAAGCGCATCGACCATAATCAATAAATAACTGTATAAACATCCTCAAAGCAGCACAGAATGAATAGATCTAAGAGATTCGTTATTGATTGCACAACATGATTTAATGATCATTTGGCCGGGGGAGTTACTGTAGGTAGGTGAGTGCGTCGAGGCTGGAGTTGGTGGGTTGTCTGTGCCGGTGGCGCTGGTGGCGCTGGCGCGCTCAGACGACGAACGGTCAGGGTGGAATACGATGAAATGAAAGTTAGATGTAGTGCAGTAGCAGATGATTGGGGGGTATTTTGTATGCCCGAAATGGTGAACGTTGAGTCTGAGTCTTCCATGACTGTCGGTGTTGCTTCCTTTGGAATTAGGCAATTCTAGATCAGGGCTAGGTGTATTCAAAGACATAGAGGAGTTTACCACCATTGGCACCCACTCCCCCGACAGTATCTCCTTCTTCAAGAGATTGTACAACCAACCCAGGTCCTGTGTGCTCAACTGCTGGACCATGTCATATAACCCTCTCCGTCTAAGTTCATTCTCGTGTACCGACGACAGTAAGTGAGATCTGTATCAAAATTAATGATGGCTCAGTTCAGTTCAGGATGATAAGAAGCCTACTTCACGGTTCAGGGCTTATCGAAGAAGCTTACAAGTGTAGCTGTTACACCGGCCATGTGGCAGAGTTGGGCAGAGATTCCAAGCGTGATGTTCATCACCGTGTGCTCTATCTTCTAGTCAGCCAGAAAAATAAATATCACATCGAATGGTATTTGTAATTCCTGCTCCACTGTATCAAATGCGATGATGCGGCAGTTCGGCGATAAATATATAGATTTATACCTAGTGAGGGGGCATCTGTATCTGTTCTGGTTCATTGGTGGCTGGTGCCTGAGATTTGGCTGGAAACTAGTGTTGTAGCTATCTTCGTTAATGCGTGTCATCGGGGAAGGCTGGATGTTACGCGGGTTTTAGTGATGGACCTATAATCACGTGAGTTCGTAGTATTGTCCAAGTTAATTGAAACAAAAGATCATTGAAAGATGGATGGAGAGCCGGATATGCATAATGAAAGTCTCTGTTTTAGATTTGAATATCTAGACAACATATGTTGAGGGAGATGATATCATGCCACCAGCTATACGACTATGACGATTACGATTACCGGATGCGTCAATGAGATTGTGCGCAAGACTATTTTGAAACGGACAACCCAATGTGTTGAATCCCGATCCTTCTGCCTTCTGCAGACTCACTCGCTGAGATAGCAGCTTAGTCAGAAACAGCAACGGTCATTCGCCGACTAGCTGGCGATGAATAGGAACTATTTTCGGGGTGGCAAAACTTTGGACACTTAATATAATGCTAACAGCGAATTCTACGCTGCGCGTGTTGGCAGAGCGCATACTGCAATATGAAGATTGAGCTACCAAGGGAGAAATGATAGTTGGATAGCTGGATATCTGTCAGCCGATGCCTATTATGAAGTGGTTGCTCGTCAGATGTACTATTCAACCTATTCCAGTCTTCGGTTGCAGTTTGATTTGGCTGTAAAGTGTCTGTGCTCAACAAAACTCCGCATAGCGACTTCGTTACTTCCATGGTGTGTTAAGTTTGCATTTCAATAAGTCTAACGATGTCAGCCGTCGTTAGTAATAATTTGAATACAGTGATTAGCCTAACACCGTCAACCGGCCCTCCGGCAAATAGCCATGAGAGAGCTATCTAAGCCTTACAGGTTGTCCACATGTTGGGAACTAAGTGTTGCAGTCCCCACCAGTCTTGTCCGAACTACTGAAGGCATCTTTACGATATAACTGATACAGTATGCTGAATCTGTGGGTGTGCTAGCCAGTAGCCTAACTTGGATCTGAGCCTCATGGCAAACTGAAGGAGATGCAACCACGTACTCGGGTCGTTCTCTAGCTGTGGGGGTAGAGAAAACCCATGAATCATTCAAGTACTCTGCGCTTCAGAGAAGTGTGTCGGCTTCGAATGTAGGGTGCGCTGTACAGTTCGCTCTAATGTGGATTCAAAATAGCCACCAATGCTATCATAAGGTATCACTCACATTAACTAATGCTGTATTAGTGCCACATGTTTACAGACACACTAGAACTACCCTTACAGCACACTAGCGACACTTGGAGGTGTGCGGGGAATTTTGCATGTTACTTTATTTTCCATGGTTGGATGTGTGGCGCGCCTGGTAGCCGCAGCCTCGCAAGCTCGGGTGGCTCATGCGCCACACATCCACCGGACGTGAAGCGAGGTACGAGCTAGCATGCGGCTGGGCACGAGACAAGGTCCGGTGAAGCGATCCTATCGCTGCTCGAGAGGTTTAGAAATGGTACATGGTACTGAAAATGGTTGGTTAAAATGCAGTTCGAAATCTGGTATACATGTTTCTGGGAGCGGGTTGATCTGAGTATGATCATTTTAGCTTTTGTGACGGAAATACGTTGACCATAGATGTCCCGTCTTATCACGCCACGACTCGTCTCCTTCCTTATCGAATACTAGTAATAATATTTGAGGCGGTCATAGTCAGTGAGGAGTTACCTTAGTCACTATTTTTTTCCCTTCCAAAGAGTACCGAAATCAAAATACTGTAGCTGTGGCACGGCACAACTAGCAGCTTGGCAACGGCGGACTTTGGCACTCCGTGTACCCTCCACTTCATCATCATCGACCCATCTGCCTTCACCTATTGTTGATCTATCGATTTTTGTAGGCTATTGTACTGGTTCATGATATGAGCCACGTAGAGTAGCATTCCGGCTGTCGGCTGTTGCTGGCTTGTTGGATATATAAATCTACCGCATTGAGATGCAGTCGAGATGCGAATAGCAATACTCTTCACACTTTATTGGTCGAGAACCAGTTCCCACAGCCTGCATATCTTGGGTCTCAGTAGCTCGTGCTAGCCCGGAGGTGCAGAATTAGGAGGTGGGATCGCTTCCGCCTATCCTACGCATAAAGAAGTTATATATTTCTCTCGTGCCCAGATGTCTAGCCTAGCTCGTAAGCTCGCCGTCGGCCGCAAAATTTGTTTTCGCAGTCTGGGTACGAGATAAGTTATTTATATTCATGTTCATATAAGGAATTCTTTCAAGGCAGAAACTCCTAAGCTGGTCACTTTGCCTACTCTACGCCACGTTGCACCCAGTCTGATAACGCCGTAGCTGGATAGCTATCAGCCGCACCATGGCTTCACTGCCCTTAGTAGCTATCAAGGTAGCCTACCTTCCACTGATACTACCAGCATCTTTAAAATTTAACCCTGGCCTGTGATTTCCCCTCCATCTCAGCTGCCCTTGATCCACGCCTCTGGCATCCTCGACTCTGGGTTACCAACCCCTCCGATTCCGAGTTCCAACACACATCTATTGTGAGGGATCGTTCCAATTCTATAATATGAGCCATGTACGATATCATGCCTGTTGTCAGCTAGTCCTCTTGCATGTTGGTTGATATGCATGCTCAGTGCTCAGTGCCAGTTCCTCTTCACCATGAGATGCATTGCAAAACGGTCCAGGCTGGTCCGCCGAAAATTAAGATCTGCGCAGGCTGGGCCCAAGATTTGAAGCCAGGCAATAACTGTGGGCCTTAGGGTTAGGTACTGCACCATACAGTCGGTAATCTGTTCAGGTTCGGAGAGCAATCTAGAAGTCTCGAGAAGTTGCCATATGTAGTCAGTATACAGCTTCACCGTATATTACATGGGTTTATGGGGCATGATCTTTATAAATTGCAATGGCAGTACCATCTCGCGATTTTCTTAGCTACCTAGATCAGATATCTGTAGAAACTATAGCTACCTGCAGGCGCCTGCAGTTAAAATATGGGCCTCAAGAACCATAGTTGGCTCAATTAACTATGGTTTTCACTTGCATCGAGCCAGTGGATGTGGGCTTGCCTGGCGGCCTGGCCCGTCACCTGCGGGCCCGGCCAGTTCTGCTCAGAAACTAGCCCACCTGGCCTGTGAGGAACACTGATTACAAGATAGATGGAACGACTTCAGCCGATGTTGTGACTTCATGGTTGTAAGTCCACATATATGGTGTGTTCATTTTTTCTACATGGAGACGCAGCTCGAAATTGAAAGATCCTGCTCTGATCTCTGATACACTACAATATGAAACAGGAAGAAGAGTAGGGAGAGGGACAGGGGTCGCAATAGTCCGTTTGCCCGCCAGTCTTTCAGGACCTTATGTCGTTGTCGAGTTTCGGGCAAGATATTGCAAGACCATGGCCGGGTCAGGGTGACTTGGTGTGACGTCTAGGGTTGGGGTTACTGGTTCATCTGTAGTTATGCAGTTATTTCGATCAAGACACAGCTATGTGGACTCTCTAATCTGTGGATAATCGACTGGGTAGGCTATAGTGTAAATTAGACGCAGTTGAGAGGAATATTGGATACCATTCGGAACTCGCATCATTCGACTATCACTCGGAAGACTACAATATGAACTTATTCCGATAACTAGATAGCTGAGTGGCCATCAAACCTCACCACTGAGTTCACAGTGCTTAACAGCGCTCAACAGCCGTCAAAGCGATAATATCTGCACTGTTACCATTATCGCGGTCAGAATCCAACTCTTGATTGTTTGCGCCTCATAGTTACTCTAGATACCATGTTGTCGGTGTGGTCGGGTTTGTTTTTCTCGCTCGCACCAACTCCGGGTGCCCACCGCCCATCAAACTCTCAGCTCCGAGTCCTGCCAACGCCGTTCTCCCACCGACTTGAATCATTATCAAGCCATTTACTTCTCAGTCCTCGGATATCGCCTTTGGCGTTACGACTACGATCCTCTTCGATTTCTCTCGGTGTACGACTCCTACTCCGGCCTGAACTATACCTCTCGTCCCATCCCTCCTTCTCCGTTGACACGACTCAACTCAGCTTTGCTGTGAAAGAGGGGATCGTAAGAGTGTTAGGCTAACTGCGCATCGGCCCGTTCCGTTGGATGCGGGAGTGGGAGTCACTTTCGTACGCTTGACACTCGATGACCCATATTCAGTCACTTCGTAGTTTCAAATTGTTTTACAAAACATTGACCTCTGCCGCTATCCAAGTAGCATTCAGATCTCTAGGCCCTACAACTTACCCTCACATCACTTACAAGTATCTCCTCACCTGATACTGTATAGCATTATTTCACCGGACAGCGAACATCCGCCGACAGAGTTAGATTAAAAATATTGACCGGCGCTAGAAAACATTCTATCGGGGCTTAGCAGATCGGGTGTACAATAATTGGTTTGTAGGTTTACGTGATTGTGGAGGAATCATATCGACGCCCTCGTGTGGATCAGGTAGTGGCGCAACACCTTATCTTCTTTACAGTTTCATTTCTCAACAGTTCGATATTATAGGTTTTGATAGCTGTGACGAATAGTTCCTTGTCGCATGATACATCTCCCTCCGAGGACCTAGCGTCTTGAATTTCAGCACATCGAGAATGCCATTCAATTCTTTGACGAACCGAATGACAGCAAAATTTGACTGCCGGCACGACTTGCGGATATTTTACCACAATACTTTCTGTCTTTTAGAACCCTTGAGATCCCACCTTCCGTTATTGCTTTCCTGTCACCAAGTGTTCGGCACGAGACGAGATATCCCGAGTTCCCGTCTCGAGTCAAAAGCTCGAGGCTGGCGAGCCTGTGATAAGTACGGGACAAGGTATCTCGAGAACTCGTGGATGAAATCTCATGACCAATCTCTTGCGAGAAACTAGCCTCCGAGTCTACTTCCAACCCCACTTCACGACCTCTGTTGCTGTTACTTCTATTGCTGCTACCCCTATCGATGCTAACGCCATCTTTACTACCACACCGTATCTCTGAATTTTCTAGGTGCTCCATTCCAGTGGAATTCCTGCAGAGCAATTATATTCTCGCGCTAGTGACTCCTTGTAACCCCGCTTACTTCTTCTGTAGCAAGTAATGTTTTGTCCAAGATACGGAACTGTTGTGGATAGCTCAGTAAGAGTCATTTTGTTAGTTACGATCTGGATGGGGCAACGTGAGGTGTATGGCTGGGAGGTAGCAGAAGATGCAGCCACGACTGGAGAGTGGGAAGATGGAGAGCGGATAGGCGAGACCCTAGTAGTGGAATGACTGAACGAGATCAGGGCAGAGAGTGGCAAAGAACCGAAGAACTAGCATAGGGTTCTCAGCCGTCCGGACTGGCGTCTTTCGTGCCCCAGCACCGCCGTCTAGGGCGGGTGTACCTTTTGTTTGGCCTAGGGCGTCCCGGGCCGAAGTTAGAATTCCTAGGGCCTATTCAGGGTGACTGAAGGGCCTTGGTGGAAGTTACCGGTGTTGGGGCGTGTATGATTCCGGCCGGCAAGAAAGAATTCCGGCCCGCTAGCGGAAATTCCGACTGTCTAGCAAGGGATTATTCGGCATCTTCTGATTCGGTCAGCATTCCCAACACTGTTGTTCCGCTTCGTATCGATGAATGAATAAAGGCGGCTTGTTTTTCCCATCGCCCTGAGACCATACATCTTGAAGCCTATTATTTACAAGACTGTAAAGCCCTGCAGGGTTGTAGTCCTGAACCAAGAAGCCCTAGGACTAAAACGGGCGTGAATCCTCAGCCCGGAAAAGTGCAGTCCATGATCAGGCATGGCTCTGTCCGGACGGGACGGACGGCTGCGAGCCCTGAACTAGCATGACTCGGGAAATATTTTATATATACCTAGGTATATGTAATGTAATATATCCGGGAGCTCAAGAACTCAGGTAAGACTATGTCTACATCCAGAACCCACGAGCTTAAACTAAGTACGAGGCGAGATATCCCGAGTTCTACTTAGATCTCGTCTCGTCTCGTGCCGAATACTATTCTCATCACCGCTATGTCAATGCACAGAAATTACGATTACCATATCTCTGTAGATGAGAGGCGAAGTGCAACATAATCCTTGGCTACCGTTAATCTCTCTGCTGTCTACACTGAAAGAGTGCCACTGTATCTATTAATACTATCTTACTCGTCGATGCCTATGACAACTTAGAGCCGGTATATATCTCCCGCCTGTGTGGAAAGAAATGCTATTGATGTTAAGGTGCATCCAATGCCGACGGTTCTGACGAGATATGTTGCCTGCCTCGGCTATATATTTCGTATAGATACTCGATATTTTAGCACTACTCTACAATTGGTAGTACACATCGTGACCTGTCATTAAACCCTCCGAATAATCCACCACGTTAAAATTCTCCCGATTAAAACTGCCGGCAAATAGTGAAGAATAGGAACTATTATACCAAAAAAGAAGGTAGCAAACACAGTACACTACGATAACACAAATAGAAAAATGCCCGCGCGTACGATAAAAGTTATTACATCGGTAACGGGTTTCGTAGCCCTCTGTAGATTATCGAAATCAAAACCAGTAGCATGGGTCATGTGCTTCAGCACTCTCTATAAATTATTCAAATTTATATAGTAGTATCTTAGTTATTGTTAACCTTGAAAGGGAACTTCAATTCGTACAGATATCTATTCTCATCCTCAGAGCTATGTAAGCCGCGCAGGCGCCAAAATATTTTCGTGATAGGGATCATACGTCTTACTCCCAAACTTTCGATCATTGGACAACAGTGCAACTTTGCATGAGACTGTACCAATAGCACTGCTGCACTAGCCGAAATTTCGCTTATTTCCCCGTTCTACATTGTCTGCCAACAATTATTGCTGGTGGCCAAAAGTATGCGTACTGTGCAACCGTGCCTGATACCTCACTTTCGAATTTCGAACTCGTTCACTCGCTCAACTAAACAAATACAGCCCCCATCACCTCCACATAAGCCTAAGTGCGTGCAAATGCGTCATTAATTATGAGCCAGACCTGTGCTCAAGCTTACTCAAAAAGCTGCTGCAATTGTAGCCCAAAAAAGACAACTTAAAAAAACATTGCACAACATGATCTTGATTGAACAATAAGAGCCAATCTTTTTTTTCTGCAGTGTTAGCCTCAAGTTCAAGTAAATTATCAAATACTGCCAAGGTGAACATATCTGTATCACTTATCAATCAGCTAGGTAGGTAAGAGTGGAGCTTCATGGTTTGTAGAGAGTCTTCGTGATCAGGTATTGTGAAAAGGAGAAGTCAAGCACGGTTGCAGAGTATCTAAAACACGCATACTTTTGGCCATCAGCAATATTCTAATTGGAGGTGGTCGGGTATAGATGTTCGGCGGCGGCAGACAGACGTCATAGCCGTGCTCCAGATGTTTTTCGGGCTATGTCATTTTTAGAGACGAGCCAAGTATCGGGATATCAGGACATCTTGCATGCCGTTCCTAAGATCCTAAGAACCTAGAAGATAGTGTGAACCGAATAATGAAAGACCCTTCGTAAACACAAGACATTTGAATACGAAAATCTGCATGACGATTTATGATCAAGTTTCCAATCTTTCCCCGCGTTTACCTAATAATTTCAGGGGTTGCGGCAGACATCTAATGTGTAATGGTACGTTAATATGGAATGAGGTGCAGTTGATGGGAGAGAACAGAAAACTCAGCCGCCAGTCAACCTCAATCCCATTATCAACCACAGGTTAAGTGAATGCGGAGTCCGGACTCAAGCGACTAGAACCAATCTTCCAAATGCTCACTCGTTGCGGGGTACTAAGAATACTATTATCAACGACGCAGTTTCCATATGTCTAAACATACGCCCAGATGAACAATTGGTTTGACCGTCAGGACGTTTAACTTCACTTGAGCATGTAATTCGGTCAGAACATCTTTACGACTGTGTGTTCCAAGAATGACAACGAAAGAGACTGACATTTGTCATAAATGGCCTTTCAATTCCATGGCCGGGGACGAGACTGGGAGTACGACGGCGATAAAAACCTCTGTCAACCGGTAACCAGGGTCTAGTAACCGGCTATGGATAAACATGAATTCGGGCGTAGATTTCTGTGCTTCAAGCTTCTGCGGCTCTGATACGAGGCTAAAGCGATTGGCAGTTGATCAAATGCAAGATGAGTGGAATAGAACTGTATTGGTTCCATGCTGAACTAAATAGTGGTCAGTATTGGAAATCCGCTCAACCCCGCGCCCGAGTCCGCCCGATGGCAGTGTGGCTAATGTGGCCTTGTCATTCTGTATATAGAGAGACCGCTAGAGTAGAGGGAACGATATCGCTCTTGGACCTTCTCACAGCGCCCGCTACCATTTCCAACAGTCAGTCCACGGAGTGACCGGCCAACCCGCGGAGTAACTGGGCTCCATGAACTGACTGGTCACTTCGTTGAGAGATACAGCTGATCATAGAGTGAATCGGGAAAAAAGTTTGTCTTTTCTCTGCTTGGCTGTGCTGACAAAATGACAAAATATCGGCCCAATTAAATCTGCGAGTATTTGTCTGATCACAAAATGATGTACACATGAAATATGCATAATTCATCGCTCTTTCACCTGCCTGTCTTCGATTTACAATAACTTTAAAAATTTATTAAGTGGCTTTAAAAAAATCGCTTAAAAAAAGCCGAAAATCGATGTTTTTCTACCACTGTTCTGTCAATATTAAAGATATGGTAAATCGGAGATAAGGAGATGAAAGAGCCATGAATTACACATATTTCATGTATACATACATTTGTGATCGGAGTAATTGTTACTTGGATTGAGCATAATTAGTACTGGTCAATTCACAGAATGCTGATCTGACTGATTCATTTATGGAAGGTGGGACTCTGTGAACTAACCAGTTACTCTGCGGACTGACATTTTCTGTGAACTGACTAAAACAGTGGATAAGGAGAGTCCATTTACAGCGTAGATCCGACATACACTAGGAAAACACTTATACGATCCACCATCCAACCGGTAATTCTATTCATTTGGAAGAAACCGGTTTGTTCCCGATAGTCCGGTTAGAAGTCGGTTAATCCTGCCGGCGGAAAGCACAAGCTTACATCCACTCTCAGCCAGTCATTCATGCTGCTGCACGAGTACATACGCCTACTGTGCGGGCTTAAGTAATTTGACATCCTGAGTTTTACCAACTAGTATCATAATTTATGTTTCTCGTTGAACGTGTTTCAACTTCACCTAGCTAGTGCCAGTTGTATTTCACAATACTGCTGTTATCAATCGAACAGGTGCAATTCTCCACCGAAGGTAGAGTCTGGCTCGTCGTGTGTCCTGCGCCTTATTTGAGTTATTCTTGCTTTTTGAGATTCAGGGAGATCTGCTTCGCTTGCCAAACTAACTGGATCATGTCCACGTTTATGTATGGGAGCGGGCCGAACCGTGAATCAGTCATCCCTGCATCTCCAGCCAGGAAATTTAAGCGTCGATGGTGCATCAAAACTTCGTTCGTGGGAATTATACTGGTACTTGAAATTGACGAGTATCAACCATCTACCACTCTAAGGCGGGTTTATAGATTCACGTATGAAAGTGTAAACAAAAATTCGCTAGAGAAGCTTAAGATAATTAAAGATAATCACAATGGAACAACATTCTATAAAACCGAAATCACATGAGGAATAGAGGCACACGCACATCCAGGATTCATTCCCTGTTGCATGTGGACCTGACCGAGCTGTGGTTCAGCTGAGCTGATCAGTGTTCCGAAGCGGCCAGGGATGCAGGGGTTGGAACCCGGTAGAGGATGTATGGCATTCGTAAAATGAATGACTACAGTTGATTTACAGTATACCCGCTCATATTATTAGGTGCCAACATGAAGGTGTTGCCATATATTCAAATATACGAGAAAAACTGGCGGTTGGCTTACATATACACGCATCTTACAGGCGACTGCAGGCCAAAGTATGGTCTTGGCAGGTCTGCAGATATCTGCAGACCGACCCAAGCTTTATGGGGATGGACTAAGCCGGCCCAGGTCGACGGCGACCTTAGTTAGGGTGGTCTGTATCTGGTCGGTCTGTGGATCTATAGTCCGGCCGGCGGCCGGCCTGGCCGCTTTGGAACACTGGAGCTGATGGCACGGCATACGGCCGGTAGAGTATTAGGCACCCAACTACCCTTGTATATATCTCGTGTCTCTCTCCTTCTCTCCTCTCTCTGTACCTTAGCCTACTCTATTCACACGGTTCTCCCCTTCCATATCGTAACATTCCCGAAGCCTTTGCTCTGCCGCCATTCTTGCGATAATACCCCCTATCTTGGTTGTGATGCAAGAATGAAAAGGACGTCCCCCTCGATACACTGGAAAGTATGTCCAGACGGGACAGGTTTCGAGGATCGCCGATGCCGATGGTTTGAGGTTTGAGTGCTAAGAGGTACTGCGGGGAAAACTGGAGGAAAGTAGTGTTACAGTGCAACTGCACAGTTAGGCACATAACCACATGCCAAATATACCTGTACCGTGGCGCTGCAAACTTGAGGGAACACGTGAGTGTCATAGTGAAGATCGGCGGCATACATTCCCTTACTTCTCCTGCGTCACTGTACTTCTGCAAGTTAAGTGCTTCTAGGATACTCAACTATAATAGCTGTCTGTCCACACATACTCCTAATTTTATTTCATAAGTTACCAATCTGCAGTCCAGGTAAAGAAACAGTAAAAACTTCAACAGGAAACACTTGGCGGCAAAGAAGGGAGACTGCAATAAAGAACATCACTGACTATAGAAATTAAATCATTGTATAAACTTCCACACAGTATAGTAAACGGTACAGGAGGGAAAGTGCTAAGAGATTCGTCGTGGGTCGAACATGATTTGATCATCCGTAACGTTCCGTTGTCACAAAGAGAATTGATCGGACGCTAGCCTCCGTAATATTCTTGGTTTGATTCATTTATATAGATGAATACAGCTACTGGAACCCAGACTTCGCTCAGGAACTCCCGTATTTCTGGATGAGCAGTTTCCACTACACTGAGAAAGAATGCTTCCAACTCTAAAGTTATGGGGAACGAATTTTCGCTAGAACCATTAATCGTCGTGGGGATCACCCAGTCGGTCAAGATGGCGGGTTCTAATTCATGGCTCCAAAGTGGATGGTTTTGAAGCAATGGAGGTGCTCGGGTTGGAGGGAGTATATTGGGGGTGTCGGCAGTGGGCTCGGCAGAGAAAGCTGGGTCCTGGTTATCGGTATGACTGCTAGTATTCCATCCTTCGTCATGGAGCTTTTCTGAACCGGGGTTAGGGTTGCTCAAAAGATATAGTGGGTCTTAGGCATTTCAAACCATTATTGTTGCCCATGCCTCCGACATTATCTCCTTCAATACAATGTCGAAGCCAATCTAGATCCTTTGTACTCGATTGTTGAACCCTTTCGTACAAGCCTCTTCGCTTGAGCTCGTTTTCGTGTACGGTCGACAATAGGTGGGATCTGCACCCATTAATGGCGGGGCTTAGAATTTTGGATTGTGAAACCCTACTTCAAAGTGCAGGGTTTATCGAAGAAGCTTATGAGTGCAGTTTTTGCACCGGCTATGCGGCAGAGTGGGCAGATGTTGCGATGGTGATGATCATCGCCGTGTGCTCTATTCTCCAATCAGCTTGAGGTAACGACACAGGCATCGAATGGTACTTGCAGTGCCTCCTCTACTGTGTCAAAGGCGATGGTCCGGCAGCCCTGTGATAGGTGTTTGGATTTATACCTGGTGAGGGGGCATGCGTATTTATTCTGATTCATTGGTGGCTGACGTCCGAAATTTTGCTTGGGACTAGCTCTGCAGCTGTTTTTGCTAATCCGTGTCAGAGAGGATCGTTGGAAGCTGAAGTGTGTGATCACGTGAGTCCACAGTATCACCAAACTTATTGCAAGAGAGCGGATGAGGGATGGATAGATGGCTGTAGGTTCAGAAAGAATAATCCCTCCGCCGGTGTTTTATACTTGAATGTACCAGCGATATATAGAAAATGCATTCTACGAGAGATGAGAATTTAGCCACCAGCTATACAACTATAGCAAGTATTGGTGTCGGTGAGTTTCTGCGCATGCGAATTTGCAACACATTCTGGCACAATGTGTTAAACCCTCCTCCCTCTTGCCCCTAGTAAACCAAATCGCTGAGATGGCAGCGTACTTTGAACGAGCCACAGTGATTCAGCACGCTGGCTGGCAATGAAAGGAGCAGATTCACTAATCGTAAATAGCGACGGGAAACCACGTCGTGGTGGCGGATCGGACACCCAGGTAGTGATATCGAGCTGCTGACTAGACCGAGCCAGACATAATAGTATGATGACTGGAGATATGCTGGCCGGTATCTATTTCATGTGATTGCCTGCGGGACCCGTCTTCAATCCGCTGAAGTTCCTGGTTTGCTCAACCAGATCAGAAGGCTGTCAAGCAAACAGCCATGAGAACGGTCCAAACGCCACAGGTTGTCTCTATGCAGGGGCGCAGACCCCACCAGCCTTGTCTGAAACACTGAAGGTACCATATTCATTCGAACATAAGGTACGCCCCAGATTGGTTAGCGGTTAATAGTTACCGTTTGTGGAAATACATTTGGGAATTAAAAGTTTCCCAAGTTATTTAAATTACCATTTCCGGCAGGCATCTTACTAGAAATGATGTGCTAACTTAATTGGGGGCGTACCTTATTCCGAGTGAATACGAATAGGGTACTACTCCGATGAGATTGAAACACCATGCTAGATATGCGGTGCGCTAGCCAATATCCTTACTTGTATCATAGTTTTACATCAAACAGAAGGGGGTCGATGAAATCAAGGGCTGGCCATCATCTCTTACCAGCCCAGTCTCCAGGATTTTGAGCATCCAGTAACTGCGCTAACGACTTGGAGAAATCCGTTTGATATGCTTATATTACGACAGATCAATAATTGTCGGTTGTTCAATAAAGCAACCACGTACTCGGGTCAGTTCATGCTGTGGGGTAGAGTATGCTCCGAACTAGCACGCGCACGTTACGTCCCAGAGGAGGGTAGTGGGTTGAAATGTGGAAGGTGGTATACGGTACGCTACAGTGCGGGCTCAACAAAGGCAACATAAGCTTTCATTAGTAGCTGGGATATCATGATATCACTCGCATATCAGCCATTTTGATTAGTGCCACATGCTTGGTTCTCGCACATACCCGAACCGCCCTGCACATACAGGCTACTGACGTGCGAACAATCTTGCAGGAATACTTGATTTTCTATAGAGTCGCGACTGTAGGTATGACGAATGTAGGGGTATGACGAAAATTAATATTTAGTACTTCTAGACAACTCATGAAACCCGTACACTAGAATCTAATTAGGTGGTAAGTATGACGAAATAGGGGTATGACGAAAATCACTAATTTTGTGTGGATGTTGATGATCACCGAATCCCATACACATTTTGCCAGATTCGAGTATATATCACCCCTGCCATGTCAGGATATGCATTTGATATAACCAGAAATCGCGCATCAACTGTTCATTTTAAACTACAGCTCCTCTCGCCGTTATAAAAATTGTGCCTTGGATAACCGCGCAGAGGTACCTCATATATGGTACTCGAGTTTCTCGTGCTTATCGAGTAGGTATGTTAGATATCGGAGTAGAGCTGTAACGGAGGTACTAAGCAGGTGTGATAACACAAGTACCCCATTGCAACAGCAAAGTCAGCCATTTTTGTCACGACTCTAAACATTCACTGCAAACCGATCGCGCAGAAATTTACACGCTTGTATGGTGAGCATCTCCAAAATGCAATGGTACCAGTTGTCCTCAGCCGCTGCTGGCGTTCGGTATGTACAAACAAGTTTGCACCATCAACCTCAAGATAATCACTCATAGTAATGTAACTACTAGAACAAAGTTTAATGCTCCGAAGCGACATAGTCCAACTAGATCTGATCAAGGACGAGGCGGGCCAGTGTCAAGCTAGACCTGGTATATGAATGTTTGAGTCGGAATGCTTGCCGAAATTCGACCTATACGGGTTATACCGCCAAATATTTACGGGCCTGACAGGTCTCTATGGAGGTCGGCTGACCAGTGAATCTATGGGCTAGAAATCTATTTCGGAATACTAGATACGACGAATGGCGGATGAATTTTTCGATTCTCGAGCAGTTCAGAATTGGAATACGATACTGCATCGTAATTGGCCAACATACTCCTCAAATCTACTTTGTAGTGCAAGTATTGATCTGATAAGACCTTCATGATGAGAAGACGTCGATGTTGACCCGGGATATCCGTCTTGCCACGTCTCGACTCGCCACCTTCCCTAGGGAATCTCGGGAATACTAATAATGATATTTTGTGGCGGGGGCCAGAAACATATGGAAAACCTGTGACGAGGTACTTCATACACTATATCTCACCGAGTATCGAGATTGCGATGCTGTGGCACCGCTGGCGGCTTGGCAACGGTGGGATCAACATAACCCCCGTGTACTTCTCTAGTTCATCATCATCGATGCATCAACCTACATCTGTCTGTAGCCCTGTAGGTGGCTGTATCTGCTTCTCCCTGCGGAGTTGAGTTGACGCCAGCACGTCCGCACAAAGTGGACAAATAGAAGCCATGAATCTGATACCGGATACGACAAGATACTACGGTGGCGGTTGATGATATGGGCCACGTAGAATAGCATGCCGGTCGTCGGCTAGATAGCAAAGTGGCCACAATACTGCACCGCTGGTTTCTCAACTGAATGAAATCGAACGAGTCCTAGATCTTATGTTCAGAATAGAGCCTATCGGGACCGCTATCTGGAGAGGAATTGTACACACCGGACGATGAGCCCAGTCCAATTCCGCGTCATTCACCCTGAAGCTGCAATTTAGCCGGACTTATATCGGTTGAATCGGACTGGCGGCTTGTCAAAAACAGAGGATGAGCCGTCACCACCGTCATCAGCAAGCTTCCGAATACAATCTCCTGCCAGCGCATGGTGAGCACAGCTTTACCCTCTCCGGCATGCTCTCGGCCAGTCCTGATCAGCCGTTTGTAGTCTGTTCCCGGTGAATCCATCACAACCGTCCCCAGCCAGCCCCTAGTCAGCCCAGATCGCCCATCTCCATGTGCATCTCCAAGTGAGTCTCTAAACGAGCCCGAGTTCCGTCAAAGTGGTAATACTCATACTACCACTATCGTCACTCTCAGTATACAACGATTATTTGCTTGCGCATACCGTTTCCTCTCCACTGTTTTAGATACCATGTCCTTGATTCTAGGTTTCAACTTCCATCTCACAGTCCAAGTTCCCAGCTAACATCTACTCTGAGGTTCAGTGCTCGCACAGACTACATTCTCTCAGTTCTCCTTGACGTGAAAGCTAGGCCTTCATCCAGTGACTCTCATCATCAGCAGCGAAGGTGTGAACTACCAAACTTTGTTCTTTAGACTATTGCACAAGACACTACTTCTGCGTCATCGTCCGGGGATTCACTCTAGACTACCTCTCCACGTTCGTATGCCTCGATTCAAAGTTCCGAGAGATGGAAACGCACTCGAGAAGCTCTTACTACATCTTCTCCTCTTTTATATTTCTCTTACATTTATATTTAACCAATCTCTAGTTCACACTATTCATTTAAACTTCCGCAATATTTACTACTTCCTCCTCGGACATCGCCGCGAGCGTTACGACGCCGATTCTCTTAGCTCCTTTGGTCTGCAGGAAATACGTTACTACTTTTCGTCCGTTACTTCTGCCGTTGACACCGACACCAGCTTCAACTTTGCTGTGAAAACGGGAACTGAGAGGTTAGACCACCTGCGCTTCGGCCCGTTCCGTTGCATTGCGTTGGCGCTATCTTGTAACCCTGCAAGTAGGGAATAGGGCTCGAGATTTTTACGCTGTGAATGAAATGCTAGTATGTATGTTTTTCATGACGAACGATGTCAGGTCTGGAAGTGGTACCGCCGTGCTCAAACGTAGGCACAGTTCATACTCTGGTATCTGTCATCCACCAATTTTCATGCTTTTGGGTGCTTTCGGTATTTGCATTTCTTTGCGCCCTTCTAAAGATTAGCCTCGGTGCCAAGGCGGTCGCCGCAGGATCTCCTTTTTCCTAGTCGCCTTCTCAAACTCAACCCTCGACGCCCACTGCCACATCCACACACCGACCCAAAACAGAAAGTGCGAATAGTGGGAATAACTTATATGCGGTGTTGGGGCACGGCGATCGACTATGAATGGGCCATCACATCGACTGGCAGTGACGAAGCGACCAAGTCGGGTAGTGAGGGGAAAATTTTCCACGGCAGAACTCTGGACTACATCGTAACCTCCGTTTCTATTCCCCTACTATAACAGTCTTTAGTGTCTCATTCAAATCCTTTGCTAATCTGGACATCTACGCTTGCAGGTGGCTGAGTTTCGTAAAGTCACTACAGGCTGAAACTGCAGCGTCTCAACCGAGAAACAATCTACGAACCATGGTTTCATAGTTCATAATATGCAAACAACGTGAAATCGATGCGGTGACCTGTTCACTAGATTAGGAGGCTGTGCGGCACAGAATATTGTTGCTTCATCTTACTCGGTTTCCATCTACCCCGTCGGGTTCACTTTTCGCTTTCCTAGTCCAGCACCGTGCGGTGGTTGTTTCTCCGGAACGTTTTACAGCGGCATCCCCAGCCTACGCCCTTTGGAATACAAGCCCACTTCCGGTGATTCACGCTTTCCCGGGTCCCAGACGCATGTTGTCTCTTGGCTGGCGCAAGCGACGAGGACGCGACATGTGTTTGTGCCCGGGTTGAGGCTGCGAGTTGAAAGTTCGGCTTTGCCCGGGAGTGCGGCCCTATTTGTTTGCTGGTGCGCATGCAGTGCATCTGGGATTATGCGTGTCTACCCAGCCCTTACACAGCACCAAGGGGAAGGAGCAGTATTGCAGATGGGGGGATCGGAGATTCGTTGGGGTAGTACACATAGTGCCGTATGGACTGAGCACTTCGGAGATACGACTAGATCGGAATGACAATTCTGTCCAAACCGTCTACAATGATGGTTTCAATGATCAAATACAGGCTGATCCCTTTTGAATCATAGAGACTGATGTTATCCGGTGGTGGTCTCTAGGAAGGGGAAGCATCGATAAGATGGTATAGGGTCGAGATGGGACTGGAGGAGGTTTACAAGATCGGTATTCAGGATAGTTAGCTTTCTGTATCCAGATAACATTTTCTTACTGCCGGATCTCATGCGCTATCCGACAGCTTCTCCACAGTCGATATTAGCGATATTTAGGGCTAGCCAAACATACTTCTATTACCCATATTACTATCACGCTGTCAGTGCCAGAAATTTGTTGGTTTTATGAAGTTTCGAGCTCTGAAGTCTCTGTCGTAGGAAATGTACGCATTTAGGCGTACGTATATTGTAGGACGATGTAAATCTGAAACCCTACAGATAAGTATAACAGTGCAGACACGAAAATTTACCTGGCCCAGGCGCACAGGAGCGAAGCTGGAAAGTCGGGTCGGGTTTATCTTTAGCCACATCTAGACAGCTTCAGCAAGATCAGGGCTAACCTCAGAAACAATATATCCTGGCTGTGTTATTACCATGTACCATCGAGTATTAACTACGGTTTAGCTTCCACTGATTATCACTCGATAGCGATGGTAGCAAGACGTACAGCTGTGGACGCTTCAACAGATGGCCTTGCGGGAACGGGCAATCATAGATAAGCAACTCGCACTCTTGTGTGCCATTGCAATCGGCTCATGGTCAGGGCTGAGACGAATATTGTTTACCAATGTGACGCAGGTTCCAGGTCTTCCGGCTACTGGCGGTTTTACAAGTGCCTGGGGAGCCGAGATCCGAAGGAGTGACCATGTTTCCACATGTCTCGGGGGTGGAGTCTTTCCATTTCAGTGCATAGAGCTGTCGGACTGGCAAAAGTGCAAAGCTAAAGTGTGAAATGACATTTACTACTCCTGGAGCTATTCTTTCACAACTGTGTGATGGATATCTTATTCAACCAGATTTGTTTGTCTTGTACTCAGCCTCACCTCGCTCAGAATCTACAAGGTACGAGTGGCTGCATACGACGTCTAGGTACGAGACTACAGATTTGTTTGGCTGTATAAGTACGCCGGGACACGGTTAGATTCCCTAGTATCGTATTTATCAGCTCTAGAAGCTATCTTACATATTCTTCCTAGTGACCAATTGTTACATTTCTCATCTCCGTTATGTTCCACCTGGCATTTTCCAACCCCAAGCATCTTCCCTACGAGGGCTTTTTTGCTTGGTTCAAGATCATCAGATGCAGAATTGAATTTTGAGGCCGTTGACCCCACGTGTTACCCCCTGAACGAGAGATGTATGTTAATAGTTGAATCTAAGTTAACTTCTAATGTTCAAAACGATGTCGATGGTGTCATAATATTGAGGGACTGTACAAATACATAGCGTGTCCGCGAAGGGTGATAGAAGTTGTTGAAATATGTAAGGGGAGAACCGTGTGAATAGACTTAAGATACAGAGACTGGAGAGCAGGAGAAAGACTAGAGATATATACAAGGTAGTTGGGTGCCTTATGCCCTACCGGCTGTGTGCCCTGTCATCAGCTCAGCTGAAGCTCAGCTCGGTCAGGTTCATGCAACAAAAGTAGAGACAAGTAGACCGAGTGACATACCATGACCATGATTGCTTGACATCACCCTGGTGCAGCTCTAACTAGAGTATCGAATATCTACTATACCCTTAGCACACACAAATGTTAGGACAGACAGCTGACAATGATGTGGCGCATTTCCAGATCCCAATCTGTTCGTGAACCAAACTGTCTAATAATACCTTGTTCGTCAAACGCTCCACGACGGCCGCCGCACTGGCACATCCTTTCGGCGTTGACGAATTTTGGCTTCGCTTATCCAATCTGCGCCATCCATTCGGCTTTGGGGATGTATTAATCTTGTCTGCATTCTTCTCACTGATGTATCTACTTAATAAATAACTGTGTTTCTACTTGCTCTCAACGATAACATTCTACTTCCCCAAAGTTTCAGATCCAATTGATTCTGCGCGCCAAGATTCTGTCGACTCGGTATACCCAGCTCCGAACCCCCCAATTCCATATCCAAGGATACTGTCGGCTGTTATCGACTCCGTGCTCCCTATTTTGTTCGTGCTTCCCGGCGTAGATCGCCTCCGTGCTTCCACCTAGAATCGACTTGTACCTCTCGTTGGCAAGCTCTTCGCTGTAATTATTGCTGTCGTCTGCAGTGCTTTTCTCAGCAGTGGTTCCACTAGTGTGCTGCTGCTAGTAACGCATCCTGACGTAACACCCCGATATAAAACGCCCGCCCTCGATGTCACATCTGCGGACTGTTTCTCTAGAATGGTGTGGATGTGGCGTCGAAGTGAAGATGCCAATTGTGCCTGCCATCGTGCAAAAGAAGGGAAGTTACACCTACCCTTGGGAGTAATCTCATTGCAGGGCGGGGAAGTGGCGCGGTTGTGTTCCTCGTGTTGTAGAGTAGTACTGTACTGGCCACTGAGGTTCGGACACTGTCTGTTGCTGACAGGTAATTTCGTTTTGGACAGCCAGTTCTGACAGCTGCAGAAGAGATGGACAGGGTTATGATAACGGTAAAAACGTTCTCAATTCGTGGCGTGTCAAAAGAAGTGCAGGAAGAACAGGTGGGTAAAGTGTGGACCAAGCGGGAAGATAGCCCCAATATAGATCTGTTTTAAATGTAGAGTAGAGTATAGAATTAAACTGACAACTTTTACAATTTGGACACTGGCCCGCTGACGCTGACAGCCATAAAAGCAGCTGGACAGACACCCCATGCTGACTGCTGACTGCTGACGTCCGAACCTTAGTGGCCGGTATAGCAGCAGGGAGAAATGAGGTGGAGGAGCTGTCATACTCTTTTAGGGTGAATACAGAATGATTTAAACAACAAAATAAACTATTCCTCTGGACCCTGTTTGGGCATTAACTGGTCCGCGCGGAATAAAGAGGATTCACTAGAGGAACTATTACTTTCAATATGTCTGGACTTGACTAGTAGAAACTGGCTGTTGAATATGAATTTCCCTATCTCTCAATTGCCATCCCTTCCGAGAGATTCACCAAATTCTTTAATTTCAACCTTGTAGTACCTGCAAATCCCCAGAATTAAAACTCCTGCTATTATGGTCCAAAAATTTTCATGTACAAGTTGAAGAAGAAATATAACAAACCCCATAACGACCATCAGAACCACAAATACCCAAAAAAGCTCCCGCAAAACTTCTCCGACAAAAGCTGGTATGCCGATGATGAACTTTATCACCTTCCACATAACATTCTCATCAACATTTTCCCCGTTCCGCGCATCTTTCGATACGTTATCGTACATCTTTCTATACGCCAACTCGTGCTCATACTCCTCCACCTGGCGCTTATTCCACAACATCTCGTCCTTGAGTCTCTGGCTCCCTCTCCACAGCGCCATAAAACTGCTCTCGAACCTGCCCTCATCCGTAAGCTTCCGCGTCACCAGTGCCATTGCCTCCTCCGTAAGTCGTGCGGTGCCTGCATATAGGTGCTCGAGAATCTCCGGAGAGACGACGAAAGCATCGAAGAGCATGACATAGCTTTGTCTACGTTTCGACGGCAGATACGGCTTTTCGGTCGTCACGGTCTGCAATATCTCTTGCGTATCCGGATGCGGCGCCGCCGGAACAAGCGGCAAGTAGTAGAGTCGTAAACTCCGTTCGTGCTCGGACGGGAATATTTGTAGCAGAGTCCGGTCTTTGAAGAACGTGATCTGTCGTCATTAGCACGATATGCGAAAGTAAAAAAGTATATACGCACTCCACAAACTAGGGTTCGAGTGGGCTCCGAAACTAGGACGAGGACTGCCTGGTCGGGGCGGCCGACGATGACGTTTTTGTGGTCGCTGGCGGGGAGCCAGAGGATAGTGCCCGGGTCGGTTTTGGGGTTCTTGAGAGGTTCCCGGCGGGGTCGCATGGTGTGTTGTTAGAAGCCTGACCGAGCTCATGGGTGCTTATATGGTTTGCGGGGAACAGTTTGTGGGGAAGGGCAGCGCGGGGTGTCACACGATGAGGTTTTTAAGTGTGGGTTTAGTAACAGGTGCCGATTGGCTCACAGCCATCTTGTTGCTGGACATTAGCTGGGTTTTGCTTATTCCCACTACCCAATGAGTATTTTTTCACGCATCGTACCACTAAGTACCAGGTATATTTATATATTTATTCTTAGGATGTCTGTAAGATTCAACACGCATCCGAGAATTCCGCTTACGTTTGTGACAATACTGCTGCCAGTCCTGGAATGTCGTTCCTCCACACCAGCAAAGTCCCTCGCATTACCTTCACAACAGTACTACCCACGATACTTAGAACTAACTTTCATTACGTTCCACTACCGAACCTCTTCCACACCGGTGTTCCTTCCTCTCCTATTGTAGTACCTCTCTCTACTAGTACTAAACCTCTGATTTAGAGTAATGCGGTGGAGCAGGGTTGTGGTTGGGGTATGAGGTTCAAGGATACAGGGTCGATGTATAGAATTACTGCTAAGGCTCGGACCGGCCCGCTGCTACTAATCCCCGCAGTTTGGTTCGTGTGAATTACTAGATCAGACAGTCCTTTTTTTGGCAAATTACCGAGAACTGGTAAGACATGAGAACCAGGTAAAACGCGGTTTGAATGGCAAAAATTAGTGCATTTTGACTTCACATTCAGATTCTTCCCGGACTCAACCCTGATCTTCTACAGCCTGCCTTCTGTATTGTTTTTCTTCTTTCGGCTTGCCACACAAATGTCGGTTAGCGGCGCCAAGACCTATGCGGTGCCATGCCCTTCCCAGCCTTGCTTTTGCTAAAGGAGATAAACATCCGACACAAATATAGAGTAGCCTACATCATATAAACCAGAAATTGCTAACCAGAACACGACACTCTTCTGTGAAGCAGTACAAATGTCCCTCCAAAATGGTGTAAAAATAAGGCAGATTGAGAAAGCAAAAAAATTCGTTGCAAATCGTGATACCCAACATCCATGGCGTTCTTGAGATGAATAATATTTGCTGAGTTCGGATAATTTTTGGACCTAGTCAGGGTGGTATCCTTGGTGTGAATCGTCTGCGTGTATATCCTCGGCCACCGTTACTGGCCCCTCAAGTTCGTTCAAAAGATGCCTCATATCCGGTAGAGCAGTCTCTACCACACGGCGGAAGATCTCTTCGTATCTACAGTTAGGAGGAAATAGATCTTTCTCGTAACCACTTATTGTCGTGTGAGTTACAATACTAGCGGCGCTAGGAAGGCACAGGTCTGGAATGTTCGGGGGTGTCTCGTCAGAGGAAGGTGTATCGAGGGTAGACTCTGGAGTTGAAAGCCTGTTATGGGGTCCGATAGTGTGGGAATCGATGACAATTGTAGCTAGAGGTGATTGCGTGGTATTTGGTATGCTTAGAAGACAGGTGCTGCTTTGAAATGGCGTATCTGGACTAATATTATAATAGCCGGCGTGTTTTGCGTTGCTATCAGGGATTCCTAGACCAAAATTATGGGTGTATTCACAGACTAGACATGGGGTGTGTACCATTATCGTTACTCTTTTCCCTCACAGTATTTTCTACTTGGACATAGAGTGCAAGCCAGTCCAAAGAATTGGGATTGGATTGCTGAACCATTTCATACAAGCCCATTCGTCGAAGCTCTACAGCGTGTACTGACGAGATAAGATGAGACCTGTATCGTAAATTAATGGTGACGTAAAACTCAGGATCGTGGGTATCCTACTTTAGACTGGAGGGCTTATCGAAGAAGCTCACAAGTGCAGTTGTTCCGCCCGTCAGGTGGCAGAATCGGCAGATATTGTGATTGTGACGTTCATCACCATGTCTTCTGTTTCTATTTAGTCTCAGTAAGACATTGTCACATTGGATGGGACTTACAGTGCCTCCTCCGTTGTATTAAATGCACTGTGGTGGCAGTCATATGATACGGGTTTGGAACGGTATCTGGTAAGGGGACATCTGTATTTGTTTTGATTCATTGGCGGCTGGCGACCAGGATAACGCTCAGAGTCGCCCTCCCGCGACATTGTGGAAGGCGGGAAGTTTCTGTAACTATACGGGTGAGATACTGTGACTTATATGTCGTAAGGTGGGTGGATGGCTGGATGATCGGAATGTCCTATTCCTTCTATTTTATGGATAGCTGTCTCCTCGGCTGAAATTTAACACTAGCCATGATAACGGCGGGCCAACTCGTTGGAAGAAGTAAAAGAACCTCATCGCGATGTTGGAAATTTTCTTACTGTCCTCTCGGATATATCTGACATCTGCTAACACAGTATACCCAAAAATGGCGATAAAGATGCAGCGCACTAGCTAAGAAGAAAGGACAAATTGGTTTCACCGGTCATGAAAAATTACAGGCGAAAGGGCACCCGGGGTGGCCACCCAGTATACAGCCCAATAGCAAGACGGTCTGTTAGGACACGATAACATTCTAGGAAATTCCTAGGCATGTGTGGCGGCAGTCCGGCACTAATTGCAGTTACAAATCTCCCATCACTGAACTGGTGAAAGTGTAGGGTTAACAAACTCACTGTATAGCATCACGTTCTGCTGGACACGATTCACCTGCATGCGTTTGATCTTGCTTGGAAAGTTCAAACATATCCATTGGAGTTCCAAACCGGAATTCCAAAGATACAGGCTTAATTTACGGATAGTATGCGGGTATAGGACCATTGCATTGAAATCATACGGAAGCCTTAGGCAAAACCAGGGTTTAACGTGTGCCCGCACTTTGTTGCTGCGTCCTAACGGAAACCGAGGTGAGATCTTGTTAGGAATTGACGATGGTAGTAATCCCCGGCGCGCTAGCCATAATTTTTTTTACTGACGAGGATGTTGGGCTTTTTTTCACTCTGGATGCTCTGTGATTCAGTTTGGGGAATTTCCTATGCGGTGTAGATACCTACCTATCTAAGTATCCGATAACTAAGGTTAAGAGGTTAGGTATTTTCAACTCTTACACAACAGTGTGCGCGTGTGATGGCATCAGGAGATTCGAACAAAATAACCCTCGTACAGGTACTCTGTGACTTGTAACGTCTAAAACATCGCGCTCAGTACGGTAAAGTATACTTGTCTACTTTCTTTTTTTGGCTGGTGCGTCTCAAAACTTTGGCTTTGCACTGAGCATTTACTGACCTGTATGATTGCCCGTGGTTTGAGCCGAAGTTGTTTCTCTACAACCATTCACAAACGCTAGAGTCACGGTAACTACCGTTGATGGTATTTAAAATACTGTACTGAGCACGATGTTTCGGACGTCACGCGTCACAAATGCCCCGTCCGAAGAGATTTTATTCGTGTCCGCCCACTCTTGGGTATTCGATATTAAAAAATCCGTCACAACCAAAATCTCGTCCGAACCATCGTGCTCGCTACAGTATATCAAATTATCCTCTTACGGGTAGTAGTTGCTGTAAACGGAAGTTCTAACGACGCTAATCGTACCTCTCACGGAGTTTATACGGTATGTTCGTTGCCGGCATTATCAAAAATGCAACCTGGAAAACATGGCTGAGTATAAAACCAGGGGTGGTGATGATTGAATAATTGCCTACCTTTTCGAGTAAGTTTATCACGGCATTGTTTGGTACTAAATGCGGGCAACTTTGCCCGATACCAAAAACAGCAGTACGATACTCGCTATTCTCCAACATACAGAAAACGAGGTTAACTGGTGGTGTTTGTGGTAACTAACCTATGCAGTTGCGAATGAGGGATATTTAAGAGGGGATTTGTTGCAGATTGACAAGCAGTTTATTTCAAGCTTTGCTTTTGACACCTTTAAATCAATTGAGTTTTGGTGGTGCTGTGACAATTATTGCCTAACAGCAACATTCACGCTCTCTGGATTGCTACGCGAAGAACCTAAAAGCAACTATCTAGAGGCAGAAAGGCAGCAAATTTGAGGGTGCTTCTACTTCTGTTTTAAATCTAGAAATCAAGAGATGATAAGATTGGGTGTCCCATGATCGAGATGAGATGCGTGAGTAATTAACTATGCTCCTTGTTGAGGACAAGCACGGGTCATTGCATCAGCGAGTTCAATGTGAGGACAGCACGCTCCGACACAAGCAGTTTGAACGGCTACGATGGAGAAAGACTCGCTTCTCAGGCACTACGAACACCAGTATCCCTTTGACCGGTGAGACTGTGGAAAATCTCTATCATGCATAACTAGCTTGTTTTGGAGATGCGGCACCCCAAAACTGACGCGATCTGGCAGCCGCGTCTACAAATTGTTGCGGGTTTGGGCTGATATCCTACCATGAAAAGCTAGCGCATGCATGATAGAGATTTTCCAAAGTCTCACCGGTCAAGAGGATAAGTGCGGCCTTGTAATCAACCATCCATCCACCCCACACCCACAGCCCAATAATGGTCAGCGCTCCGTGAATGGCCTAGGGAGTTTTCAGTTCCGGACCTATGAATGCTGCTTACGGGCCTTGACGCAACCTATCCTTGGCTTCGAGGCGGTTTGGGGTATTCCACTGCAATTACACCATATGAAACCCTGCAGGGCGATAACGAGGAACTTCAAGACGGGTGTAAGCTTGAATGAGAGATATGAGATATAGCAGGCATGGCGGCAGTTAATTTTTTTTGGGGGGTACCGGGAGGCGGACCGGAATAGTGTGGTTGTTAGGGGGATTCGAGTGGAGATATGGGTGGGAAGTCACCGCGAGGTGGAGAAACATTGGGCGGTTTTCATTGAGAGTGGACGCGAAAGTGCCTGGAGACCTAGGCGAAGGGTACGGTTTCTGTAACTTTGCCGATAGGCTGAAACCCTTGGGGAAGCAGATGGGAATTTGGGGGGGGGCGGTGGAAAATGTACATTACGTTGTGGCCGTGCCCAGCCAAATACATTATGATACAAACAAACAAAAAAACGGGTCATTGCGTCAACTGAATAATATCATGTATAATTTCAAAGGAAATCATTTTCGCTGGTATGTTGTGGACCGTTACGGGTCAGAAGAGCCTTTGGCCATCTCCTAACTACATCGGAAGACAACTGCTGTTCGGGCATATCTTCGCAAAGAAAACCATCAGCATTAACATGGGTCACACTATTCAGCAAGGTAGGTGACTTGGGTGCATTCTTTGTAAGCTCGTGTACCAGCGCAGAATTTCGCGCGCCCTGGGAGATCAAGCTTCATTGTGTGCAATGGAGAATAGCCCGATTGCGACACTCTATAGTTCATAGGCTAAGAACTAGTTTCTCGTACAGACTGACGAAGCGACGAATAAATGATCGGACGCACCTGTTGTGGTAAATTACATGCAGGATTCTCCTGCTTGTTTCAACCGAAAATGCATCATATCCTGCACTTGAAAATTCAGATTCGGTGCTATGTATAGATCTGAAAACGAGGGCGTTTGCACAAAAACAAGGTTGCAGGGGTTAATCGGACACGGCTAGCGAGTTGTCTGATAACCAGATTCGTTTCTGCTAGCGCGAGCGCTTCAGGGTTTCCTGTGTTAAGGTTAATTATTGGGATTGGGCAGATGCTGAAACTTCCTAAATGGACAGGAGACTAGCTCGGTAGATGGAAAGAAACCCCGCTTGCAACAAGCATGAGCCGTTCTGCGTGTTTCGAAAAACAGGTTTTGGTGGTGCTTCGCCAATCGGATGGTATTCACTCTTGTCGTGAAAAGACACAGTGATAAAACGCAACCGGGGTGCGGGGATCATCCATCGTCAAATATAACATGTAAGAGCAGACAAGATCCTTCGCCGCCAGTGATGCTAGAGGCTGCTTGTACTTCTTTCCTTTCAGCACTTTACGTCTGTGGGATGGAGGCTGTGGATTGTGGTTGTAGAAAAGTGACATCTGATAGATATAATGAGGTGATGATGATAAGACGTAGATTAGATCAATTCACTGGCCAAGGGAGATACGCCGGCTGCACACACGAGATTATGTATATCATGGAGTGCTGGACACTGTATTGGCGGGGTATGTACACAAGTCTGCACAGCGTGAAGTGATGCAATGCAAACTGAGCTCATGAGCTAGAGAGCAACCGGGGTAGCCACGATTGCTCCCATTAATCGTGCTACCACTTGTTTTCTGATTTATCCTTTCTTGAACTGTGTACTCGATATACATTATGTTAGATCGAAACTAAAGGCTTCATCTGCAGACCGGCGATAATCACGTTAGGGAATTGCGTTTCTTGGTAGTCCATTTTGCTATCGGCAATGTTAAAATCCCCCAAACCTGTTACATATCGATGCTTAGCGAGCGCATGCTGACGGCCTGTGACAATCTCGTAGTATGAAAGAGCGCACGACTACATATACTTCCACGAGGATACAATCTTAATGCGACTGTGCCTGCTCATTGTAGAGATACCAGCGCCTGGCAAGCGCGTCTCATGTTGACATCTGTAGGGCTGCATTTTGTCGATATGTACCTACAGTTCGGAAGCTTTCCCAAACATCTCAAGTATACAATATTATAGTGAGTTCGCTATTTATAGTACGTGTAAGAGGGATGCATTTAGGCAGCTTCTATTTACCTAACCGACAAGCAGTCTTTTAGCTTGAGATAGTTAGAGTCTTCATGGCAAATAGGAATTGTTGTCAACTGTCGGGTATGCGAGCTGTACGAACTACAAATTGCAAGTTTGCCTAAATAATACTGTATATAAGTTACGTGACTCACGGGCAGTTCTTTCAAATACACCGATTTGTTAAATGCTTATCCTGGTTACTTGTCCTGTCACAAGGTATTGTATAGTTAGCATAGCGGTGTTACGGGTTATAACCATTGAAAGGGCGCTTTCTACAAATTAGCCCCGGTGCCATATATGCATCTTGTCTCTGTTCAAACCATTCAGTGCGTTGATGGAAATTTGGAGTAAATGACAACGGTCCGACTCTATTCCAGTTCAGAAGGTGAACCGCTTCTACCGGTGTGGTTCATAAAGCCCGATAGAACCAGTTCCATGGCGGTTCAGCCAAGTCCTGCCTAGTAATACGTCCAGGAGGGTTTCTCACTTGATAAACCCCCGCATGGCGCCGTAATGCAGGTGGTTGTTCATTGGGTTACCACAGGCGTGGAACAGCTTATAATTTAGCCTCTAGGTCACTCAGATAAGGTTATACCAGCTACATACCCCAAGGAACGGAACAGGTTCAAAACATCCCGAACCAGCTGCACCAGCAGCGTAAACCAGATGTGGTGCAGTTCATACTCCAGAACGGTACCGAACTACACTACAAACTGCCGATGCGAACCAGGTCTTTCCCCAGCTGTTATGTCACTGGAAACCTGTCAGTTGGTGCTACATGTCATGAATACCACATCGTCGTCAACACCCATTTGTCGGCTGGGGTACAGTTTATTGGAGCTAGATTGTAAAGTGTTGGGCGATATCAGTTCTCAATTAATTAGTCCCTTGCAGGGGATCTGGAGAGAGTACGTTTCTTCCGACCCTTCATTATTTTTCCTCACCTCCCATATACCAAATTATGCATATGACGTTCTGGAGCAAGTTAAATCTTTAAGTCTTCGAGTATCATGGCTTTTGCATGGCTAATCTTGGAATTGCCTTGGGACGTGTAATGTGATTCCTTTTTTTTTGACATAATCAAGGAAACTTTCCGTATGTGATCAACTAGCAGGTGATAAATACCGTCCTTTACAAGTCCCATATAAATCAGAGCTGGCCAAATCCATTGTCACGGCTGTAGGCAAAACTATCAGATTCATTATTAGACGGAATTCAGCATCGGACAGTGAATGTTAGTGGATGACCACCCAACATTCTTTCATTAACACTCACAGTGCCTGCCCCGTTGTACTCGGTGGTCGCACTGGGTCATGATGCTCTAAAGGATCTTGCAAATCCAGCTAATCAATGCGCACTCCAAATGCCAAGAAAGTCAGAGCTACTTGTTCAGTGTGGTAGGTTATTGGAAGCATGTTCACTGGCTACTGCCTCCTCCTGCCCTAAGCACGATGTGATGCCACACCAAATAATAGAAGAACAGTCTGAAGTGTGAAGTACACAATATGGTAAAGGTATAGTTTAAAACACACGACAGCTCTTATCGTCGCAGTCGTTGTAGTATGATGTAGTAGGATTATTGTGGTAGCCGTCGTGATGAGCGTCGTATTGGAAGCTGTAGTGAGATGGGAGTGAACTATGGTAGGACGTGGTTGTGGATTACAGTTGGGTAAATTTCTCTTAGTGGTTTTTCGTATGGGCAGTCGCTCGACAGTACAGGTTATAACAAAATGTAGCACTTAGCGAGTATAAAATTGCACCTGTGACGCACCGGATACTGTGTAACAGCCTAGGGAGCACTGCAGCGGTCAATTCCCGTCAACTATAAACTTTTTGTTGCAGCATTGCTGTAGTGCGATTGTCGTAAGATTGCTATCCTATTATTGTGGCCTTAAAACAATATTTGCACGAAAATGTGGCGTAAATTGCCCAGTAAAGTTATGGGGCTGAGTCGATAGTAATTCGTCTCATCGTGTATACATAAATTTCGTAGCATTTAAACAAAATCTACGGAACCTGAGTATCTCTGCATACTCCGCACTCTAGTATTTACTAAGTAGCGATACTGTATAATATGAGTGTGGTTGATTGCCATAGGTAATGCCATGATGCCTCTGACCAGCAATGGAATGGTGTGAACGGGCTTGGGAATCACAGCAGGCAGCGGTACTTCTGGAGGAGCCGCATCACTCTAATTCCAAGCGACATAGCATTTCAGCCTGATCTGTCACTAATAATAAAGAGTGAGAAGTTCGGAGGATTTTAATTATTAGGTGGCTGGTTCTTTGTCTAGCGGGAGACACTAAAGCTTGCCGTACAGGACATGCAACTACAATACGCCTAGCACTAAGTACCAATTGGAGGGTCATCGGTATGACACTCGTACCACAACCACACAACGAGTGCCACTACATTTCAGTGATGTTTGCCACTACACCTTTTGAACCCTAGGGCTTCCACCCGGCCGCACTCGCATAGCAATGGCTTGGCATCTAAGCGCAATCGCCCGTACATTCAATCGCCAAGTAATGACAACTTTAAGATAAGACAAAAGTATTAGCTTTCGGATTGCAGGAGTCAGATGGCCAGCTTCTAGATATTGTTCGCTTTTATGTCTAATGTTGATCACATTATCAGTCTGGAGATGATGGTTCCACCGCCTGATTAACTGCCTTCACAAGCGATATATACATGTCCGAAGCACTACAGATTATGGATGATATTTTTAATTGAGAGGCACCGGCTGTTACCGTCCAGCCTGCTCATGTTGTCCAGTTGCGAGTTTGCCATGCCACTACTAGTAAGCTACATCGCTTCTCGAACTTGGCATTTAGCTGCATGTATGGTTAGGTGCTCTAAACCGTAATCGTAAGGGTGCTCTAAACCGAAATCGTAAATACAGCTGTCAAGCTCCAGATGTGATGAGTAGTGCATAAAACTATTCGCCATTGGAGAAGTTACATTACACACCTAGTTGCTAGGGGTGGGTGTCTCATCTGAGTTACGCCCTCCTTTTTTATCTCAATCACTATGAAAAATACTTCAGAAAATGGATACTGTAGCAACACCGTCGTTAGGGATAATTTGATGAATACAGAGTTAAGTCGAAAGGTTAATTCAACGCGGTAGTGCTACTATTCGACTGAAGCAATCTAAGAATAACACTAGTCAAATGTTATAGCAATCCCGAGTGGAGCAAACTTCCAGACTTAACTTGGTATTCTTCACAATACAGCCAACAACGGTATTTCTACGGTACTAATTTTTCGGCATTTTTTGCTAAAACAGTCATAATAGGAAGTTGTTACGTCCTCTTGGCATTCAAAATTGTAGGACGAGATCGCTTTAATTCTAGTTCGTCGTGAACAAGCATTTCAGAACTTCGTCCCGTGCACGTGCGCCTTTACCATTACCAATCTACGAAATAAATATTTATCCTCAGTTGTATTAGGTAATTTAAAATTGGGCCAGGCTGTGTATGTTGGGTAAAATATTAACCCTGGAAAGTATGGAGTTAATAATACTAGGGACCTCCAAGCGATTATTGCATTAGGCAAAACCTTTTTTGTCCTTGCAGACTATCCATGAGTGCCGATTGGTAATTCCAATAGCCCACAACCACTCGCAAGGCGTATCTGCGGTGGGCGTTGGGTAGCACGGAGCAACTGGTAACAATCCACCCTAACCCACATCCAACAGCACCGACTATTAAGTTGCCTGGCCAGTGAACCGCCACCACAATTCATCAGCTTCAGTAGCAATATCACGGTAAATTATAGTGGTAATTGTAATAGCTGTTGTAGTGGTAGCTGTAGTGGTCGTTATAGGTATTCATCGAGATATTTTATTGAGGTCAGTGTTCTTAAGTTGTTCGGCCTGGCTGGCTTGCATGAAGTCGCGCCTGGCAGTCGCCAAGGCAGGCATCCAACCGTGGGACCCGGCCAGCCGGATCTACGGGTAGTCTCAGATACCTTAAAGCTAACAGGCTTTTGTAGCGTAGGCTTATAGAATAACAGCCTGGCTTGGCCTGCAATAAGGGTTGCCGCGAGATCGCGGCTGGTTCAGGCTGGTTCAGGCCGGCCTACAGATATATAAAAGCCCGCCGGGCGGGTGGGGTGATTCTGAACACCGATTGAGGTATGATACTATATATTACTGGCCAATTGATGGGTCATCTGGTTCACACCATAATGTTGTGTAAATCACACGAAATTTTTGTGTGATTCACACGATATATGATGTTTAAACCCCACCATATCTGCCCACTCCTGCGGGATGTCAGGGGAACATTTTTTAGATCAGGTGCCATCCGGGATGCTGGAGGGACTGGGTGATTCTGCAGGACTCCCTATGCAACACTATTACCATAGCGTACCATCATCATTATCACCATCAACATTATCACCATCAACATTATCACCATCAACATTATCACCATCAACATTATCAACCGCCCTTATGCGCATACGTTACAATTACATAGATTTTACATGGGCACTGTTACAAGATTGTCGTCAAAATTTTTAAAGGGAAAATGAGAATGAAGCCAAATTATCCCGTTACATTGGAACCTCAACACCAAGATTCATGATAGTCGCGTAGAGTTCTACATACAATATCACTCGATGGGTGGTATGATTTATACTGTTGCATGTGTACTTGGATCGTGAGTCTCAGCACCGTCTGATGTCTTGTATGAGAATGAAGACTTGTATGAAGCTGGTGGTTGTATGAGGATATGCATCAGGACCAGGGTGATGCGTCTCATGTCAGAGCATACGCGTACGCATATGGGATATTGTACATATACGGGCCTCTGGCCCTCGAGATAGAGAAGCCAATCAAGAAGTCACAGAAGCATCCAAAGTAACACATACTGTTACTTAGGATACTAGAAAGTCTTGTTGATTGACTGACCTCGAGAGCCCAAGGCCCCTACATATACAGATTTGACTCCTATATCCATATCCATATCCGTGTCCATATCATATCCGTTTGCATCTCCGTTTGCACTGGTATGAGCCGCTCTGCATGATCTGTATCAGGATCAGAGAGAGCGGCTCATATCAAGATAGTGCAAACGGTTATGCAAACGGATATGGGTATGGATATAGGAGTCAAGTCTGTATATATACTGGCCTTCGGGCGTCGAGAGATCAGTCAATCAACAAGTCTTTCAAGCATCCAAAGTAACATACACACTATCCTGCCATATGAAGCATGAATTGCGCCCTAATATCGTTAACACGCCTATGAGCCCTAACCTCACCTGTTTACTGACTGTAACTAAAGTGTTGCTAGTCGTCCTTTACTCAAGGCACTTAACATCACACTTATGGCGTGCCCGGACAGCCTAGCTTGTTTTTTTGAAAACTCGCAGCTTCGTAGGGCTTGGCCCAACAAAAGTAAGCCGCCACCATGGTTGCATGGCGGTCATGCTATTTCGGGTGTAGAAAAGGTCATATGAGACGCTGGTTAGTATCTTTGGGTTCCTCAGATAAAGGCGTAGTTGTGGAAGATGGGAGATCTAGAGAGAATTAAAGGTGATTTAGAGGTGGGCTCGTACGATCAGCACATTCTGTCCTATCGTTCTTCACCTCTGCCTTTATTCCATTGTCGCCATGGATACTGCTAGCGACAATTCGAAGTTCTTCCCTCACCATGTACATGCCACTAAAAGTCACTCGGCCCGGCGGTGCCTACAGACTGGGAGAAAATCCTATGCTAAGGGGGATTGACTGAAGGCTGGGGACACGAATTTCCACCTACTGTTGGATACAATGTTTCATTTTGAGAATAAATAGACCTCCCACTGTTTTAGCGGTATACTGGTTCTCAGCAGTAAGCCAGTGTAGAAACAGTTAGTTCTTGACAGCGCAGTGCAGTTTATAGGGCTTCACAGTTCAGTGGATTGCAGTTTGGCAGCCGAAAATAAAGCAGTACACCAGTAGTTATACAATTTATATATATGCCAAAAATACGTACTGAAAAGTGTGTAATCTACTATATTGAGTGGAAGATCGTATGCATGTAAGAGTCAATATCTAGGCATTGTGCAGTTTGCATTGCTATAATCCAGTTTGTAATAGTTCAATCTAGCTAAACAGTTCAAACTGGTATAAACAGTTTATTGGTTACCAACTGGTTTACTAAACTGGTTTTGCATGCAGTGCAGTATCATGTTGACTAGGATTTGGCCCGGTGGCTTCCTTAGTCCTCGATGCCGGTGGACTCGGGCATGAGGCCGGTGGCTGGCCGCCCCCATCAGCCTCGCCTACCCCCATGCTAAGGAGGAGGGCTCGGCACTGGTACTCGGCTTTGGGCTCCGGCTTTGGCAGTCGGCATGGAGTTTTCCTTCTCGCTTTTTCGTATATAAGTTTATAGTTTTCCCTCTCTTTGGATCGATAGACAATTGAGCTTCTTCATCCTTTCTCTTTTGCTTTCAACATATCAATTGTTAAATACATCGACAAAAGTGTAAATCGACTTTAGAGTGCGCGATGTGCAGTCCATAGTAGGTCTATAGAGATCCATGTGTAGGCCTATGGAAGTTTGAATGGCCTGCAAAGTCTATAGGCCAATGCAAGCCTTTGCTGTTGACAGGTTACCGCTAGTACTATACACTATCAATACTATCATTGAAAGTACACTTGAGAGCCTACGTAAGAGCTAGCTTGAAAGCTGGCTTGAGAGAGCGCTTGACAGCCTACAACGACCACATGCAAATAATTTTGGCTATACCAGATTCCAAGGTGTTCAATTGACAGTTTATGCCTAATCTGGCAGTTGTAGTACCATGTGTACACTAATCTCTGAGTAGGACCACCCCTATTTAGTCCGGATATCAGAAGCCCAAGCCCAATTTGGTATCTGCACATGGTTGTAGTCGGGTCTGGCAGTAAAAGATCGGACACCCCGTTTCTAGTAATCAATTTTGCTGAGAGACAGGGTGCTGGCCGGGGGACGAAAATGAGAGTGTAGTCAAACTGTGCTAGTTGATCCCCTTTCTATCAATATACTGATCGCGTTTACCCAATACTGCATGTGGCGTTCTCAAATATTGCCATTTCTGCGTGACACCTGCTGGAACAGGAGCGTCTGATCTTTTACTGCCAGGCCCGAGTACTGCTTAATAATTTTATATATACCTAGCCCTTGATAGAGCGGACGAAATACGGTGGATTTTGGGCGTTCGTTATAGCAAGGGCTAACTGTAAAGAAACACTTGATACGAGGATAAGTGATCGGACGCACCTGTTCTGTAAAGGATTTGGCTGTGAGCATATGGTGGTGACCAGGGGAGAACATTAGTTGAAAGTCAGTGCGCATCAGGTTTTGCCAGTTCTGCAATTCCCCTATTATTAGTATAGTACTCTATACTCTACATCGCCGCTAAGGCTCGGGCCGGCCCGCGGTAGTTAATACCCGCAGTTTTATTAAGTGTGACATTCCTATACCAGACATCCAGCGGTTCTTGTGCTTCTGGGTGGCTTTCTTTGTTGTTTTTTCGGCACAAACATGGGTGTTCTCTCCTGGTTCCCGCAGTCGAAAGTCGGCTACCGTGCCAAGACCCCCCCGCATTTGCACCAACTCATTCCACATCGATACAACCAACGCAACAGAAGCCCGGATTCTCAGAGCCTCGAGACGCGAACTCTGAAGTCGACCATACACGGCGATATTATATCGTACCCTCCTTTCCTGTTCTTTACTTAGGTGACTGTCGTTGGTGTCCCTCGCTAATATAAACATCGTGCAGGTGGCCGAGTTTCGTAAGGTCACTACAGGCTGAAACTGCGGCGTCTCCTCAACGAACCCGCGGGAGACCGATGGAGCGAGGCGAGGAGATATGAAGATCGACGTCAACCTACGATTTCCTTCTCCCGTGTCCAATCCATGCGTCGCATTTCTAGTCCAGTTCCCTGCAGCGAGTTGCCTTCCTCCGCAACGTTGTACGGCTGCAGGGTTGGTCCTCATTTCCACCGGGTCCAAGATACATGTTCAGCCTGACACCAGACGCTCTCCCGGGTTACAGACGCATGTTATCTTTTAGCAAACGGCGAGGAGGTGATTTCCCAACGACTTCCACCCGGGAAAGTTCGGGCCCTCGTGTTGCTTGTCCGCGTTTCCCGGATGCGATGTTGTTTGCCAAGGTAAGCTGCGGATACAAAAGTGTGCTTGCTACACCGACCATATACTCCAGAGCGAAGAGCTGGTATTGCCGATGGAAATACTGCGAAATGAAACTCCCCGGAAGAAATATACATTTGCCCTGGGGTTCACGTGCGAATTGATGTCTTCGGTGGTGCAGAATGAAATGGTTGAATCTGAGGTGTTTGGGGGGCGGTTTCACTGGAATGAGGCTGACCATAGATGTGATATGTTCCGGTGGGAGCTTGCAGGGGAAGTAATTCGAATACGTGTAGGGGCTTAGAGAATAGTTCGCCGAGATCTTCATAGTGGAAACTTGCGTTCGGAGTCTAAAGACGTTTTCTTATTGCTGGAACTCATGAGATATTTAGCATTACTACTAGCCAAATCAAAGAACTCTGGTGGTACGTATCGTCGTTTAGAAACTCGGCCCAGGATTTCGAACCCCAGAAGTCTCTACAATAGGGAAATTACGCATTTATGCGTACGTGTGGAGGATGCAAATTTGAATGCGTCGTGATATACACGTTCGTATTCGGCGATACTATTACGTACCATTACGTACGTTGGTTTTACCAATGTTTGACTATCTCCATGGAATATCACTCGCACTTAATTTTGCCTTGACTGTTACGAATGTAAAGCGGATGAAGTCTATTCTACTATCTAAGGAGAAACTCTGTCTTTATATACATGAGAGCCTGGAACGCCATGGAAGTCCACGGAAGCTCACGATTGCAAATACCAGGCGGTGGCGGTGGCGAGTGAAGACTCGTGGATGAGTCTACGACTATGAGTGCGTAGCCTGTGAGTCAATTCGGTGATCTCAGTGTAGGGGCGACTTCCTCTCAGGTCATATAGTAATATTGACATTCAATCGGAAACTTGAACTGATCGCTTCACGATAACGAGAGGTCATAGTCTAATGTTTAGGTTTTGGAAGTCTAAGACAACTGTTACAGGTAATAGTTATTCCATTACTATCGGTGATAGAACACAACTCTCACTAATGTATCAGTATCACCACTCTCCAATCAAATCTATGATCCTAGTTGCCCAGTTATACGCTCGGTTCTGCGCTTCCAGCTCTCTTCTACTCTGGGTACCGGTAGCTCCCCCACATTCAATACTAAGTAGTAGCGAGTCCAAACTCGCATAGCTTCGCGTACCCAGCCTCCCGCTACAAACAACTACACAGCAATCCCAGCCCCCACCAACTGCACTATGCATCATGCCCAAGCGATCCTGAACGACGTTCCGAGTTATCAAATCTCTTTGGGGTGGTTTTAAGTTGGTAAATGTAATTAACCTGATGAGGTTAAACAAACTTAAGGTCATAGTGAAAATATGTATAAGCCTCTGCTGATGTAGAAACCTTAGCTAAGACTTTTAGCAATGCAGCTGTTACGATATGGAAGTTGGGGAGAACCGTGTGCGTGTATTCTATGGTACAGAGAAGAGAGAAGGAGAAAGACTCGAGATATATGGACGAGACATCAGCCCCTGTAGTAGTCACCGTGTATCGGATCTGTAACATATCTCCGGCACAAGTATACCTGTAACAGCAGCCTAGTGCGCGAGCACGAGTGATGTACGATGATGACTAGTTTCGATCAGCTAGACGCTAAGTGACATTACGTGATTAACGTTGGTACTCGTCATACTTTCAGATCTCCAGACACCATTGTCAGCGATTAGATGATAAGATGAGACTGATATGATTAGGTCATATTTAATCGTCATCCAACTTGATGTCTAGTCACCAAACATTTGATCTGTCCCCAAGAGTGCTTAAAATGATGTGTCAGTGACAATGACTGATAGTCATCTAACATTGATGCATAGTTACCAATCCTTCGATGTGTGGTCAAGGGCGCCTATGATGGGGTGTCTAAAACCTTGAAAATTTGATGAGTAGTAAGATACTAACTCTATCAAAATGGGATGACGTTGTTCGTGGAAGTGATTGCCGTGCTGTAGTGGATGATATTTTTGGCATTACCAAGCCTCCTTACAACACTCTTCTTAACCAAATATTATTACGATTTGTCATACTTCATCGTTTCATTTTGCGAAGTTCTTTATCACCGAGAAGATTTCAAAAAGTTTGATACCGAACTCAATGACTGATTACTAGGAACCTCACATGTGGTCCCCCGTGCATACAACACCACTAGTCATTTGGGTGTGCCCAACTCTGTGTTCCAAGATTATTGACAATTGATCCAGTACAATACGAACTGAATGACTCAGAAGCAGGCCGAGGATCGCAAGAGGCAATTGCAGATTCTCCATCCACCAAATGATGGTGTGTGTACTTCATGTATTATTATCGAATTGGTACCGATTGTACCACTAAACATCAAAACAATCCACTCTCGGAAATTCTCGATCACTTGAAATACATCACAGCAGTCCTTCGTCATTTAAAGCAAAAGTCTGAAAGCTGTCATGAATAAGATTGCTTAGTGTGTTAACTCTACAAGGTCGAAAAAGCCGAGATTTGTCACCTACTTCCAAACCAATTACTGCTATGCGAATATGTAGGCACTGTGTACTTGCTGTTCTGCCACGAGATTTATTTAGTTTGATCACCACTAATCACTCGCTCAGAATACACGTGACTTGACGTCGATAAGCAATCGATCACTCGATTCCGAGGTGGCCTGCATGCCGTTGTATGTCGAGCTGAGGCGATCGGGTGGGTTCTCGGTAGTGGCGGAGTGAGTTCTGTAAGCTAGCGGACGAATCAAGCCCAATGTACGGACGGGGGACAAAACTATGTGACCAGACGGTAAGCGATTGCTATTGAGTGGAGATCGCGGCACATCAATAACTGTCGACCCATTTACATATAACACGACCTCGTGCATGTGTGTCGCATGTCTCCAAGTGTTTTGGTTCCTGTTCTAGCGGAGTGTTAGCTAAAAGGTTACTGCTTCGCTTTTTTCCAGCTGTACCGTCAACTAAGGGGTAGGTAAAAACCGGATTACGAACCACGATTAGGTAACAGCAGAACTTGACGTTGGACTGGGTTAGGGTACGGTTGCGTCCAGTTGCATATAAGTTCGATCGGTGCAGTCGTTGATACCCCAAACTAACACCCGATGCAGGTACCAGTGCGCTTATGCACCACTTGGCCTTATAATGTGTAATTAGGTGGCCCTGCGAGGATATGTGTCAAGGGCATCACCGATTGGGGCGGTTGTGTTCATTACTACCATGTCCCATGTAGGCGAATAACTATCCTACGCTATCGATTGGGAGGTTCATCTGAACATATGGTGTAGTTAAAAGTAGGGCTGGTCTGATTTTGAACCTATGAGATGTCTAGTCACAATTCCATATTACCTAATTCAGAAATGGATGGGTGAATATTGTCGAAATTTCTCCGCGCAGTCTGTACCAGCGATGCAAATTGTGCCTAAAGTTTGGTGCACCGAACTAGCTAGGGCCAAGCGCATAATAATCAAAATCCAAAGACAACCAACCACTACACGCTGTTTACTCCTTGAATATTCTTCGAATTGAAACCTTTGTTTGGCATGATACGTTATCCACTTCTTCTTTTGTATAGGCATTTTGTCTGCGCAGAGGTGAAATCCATAGAGGTACACCGCCTGGGTGTGATTAGTACATGATTTTGGTGAACTTGTCGTATGCCAGAAATCCTAAGCTTTCACCATCTATCCCGGAAAGCCAGAGAGCAATAATAAGCGGCATGATGTGAATCGATCAAACAATGCGTGTTGGAACTTTAATTATTGGGCGCGATTTTAGACAGTTAACCCCCTGTCTAGCGGAGACGCTATTTCGTCCATACAATTAGCGTTGCCATCATGCACCCTGGAAAGTAGTGAAGGCAAGATCGTGGGTGTGATGTTAGGTTAGCTCTCGGGATATGCCGGTGAGTGGGCTAAAGCTGGAGCGTTGGAAGTGGCAGTGGCGGGGTCTGCCGTGTCAGTAACGGATAAATGGTCAGCAAGCCGCACGAATACTGCAGAAAATAATCAATGATTATTACTTCCTACACATTCTTGAATTCACATAACTCAAGTAGATACAAACTTCCTAGTGTAAATACAGCCACGCGATAAGACACCAGCAGCGTAGAAAGCTAACAAGGTAGTCAAAGCGTTTACAATCCTGAATTTTCTTAACTTACGTTTAGAATATCGGTTATTTTCATGGTAGGTACGATGATACTGGCTTCGGTGTGAAGGATATATATACACTCTAAATCCACATATCCAAGATTTGAGATATGAGCATGAGTGAAAAGCAAGGCCGAAGATTCAATTAACTCTAATATGTGTATACCTATCTACAACGGACCGCATTGGATCAGGACACCGAAATCACTAAGCACATGCCTACATAGTTTATAGTCAACCATACCCGTTGATATGAATGAGAGCAGGAGGCTTCTTACGACTAACTTTGACCAAATGGAGTGTTCCTGATGTGTAGCACTGACGGAACTAGTTGCTATAGGCACGTCTTGTTCGAGGACTGCACACCCTCTCCGATAATGGAGGTAAGTACACGGAAAAGAGGTGATGTCGTATCTCCTTTACAGAATATTACCGTACGATTATGATGCCCTGTACTACGGTAATGCTAACTGAGCAACATTTGGTGTAGTTAAACTAGCGAACAAGCTAGGGATTTACCAAATCGTTGTAAACGTAGGTACCGTAGCTTCTCGCCAGTCGTGCAGCTTATATATAAACTTCAAGCGAAGCTTATATCTACTTTCAAATCTTAAAGCTAAAGAGCAGACCAGTACAACTAGAAACCCGATAACAAAACTAACGGATTTAGTCGGGTGTGTATCTTGACCATAGACAGATCCATTCTGATAGTACTGTCCTGATTGTCGGCATGAATCTAGATCTGCTGAAGTTGTTTGCCAAGCCTTCAGAAAATATATTCAATTGTGAGGTGCAGCGTCACTACCTATGTTGGATATGAGGATCACTGCCTTAGTTGGATATGGCGGAGGTGAGCGGAATAGGCATCACAGGCAACATTCAATTGTGCACATTTTTACACTAAGACCTATGCACAACTCATCACCATGCACTCGCAGAAAAACATTTGCAGTAGTGTTAGAGGATTTCACCTTATACCGTTAGCGAAGTTAAACCAACAGTCGCCTATTACCCTATCTGATGGAAGATATTCCCGGCCCGCAACTAAAGATTTAGGTTCTATCGACACATCATGTCACTAGTGGACAACCTTACTGGAAAATTTTCGTTAAAGTACAAATTCCATTGAGACTCTTGGTACACTTACGATTCCGTAGATCGTGCCGACGTGCTATTTCTCTTGAAAGGTTCATTGATCCAAGCTGCGTCTCATCGTCGCCTTCTCAGTTCTATCCTAGATTTCACCCCTTCCATGTTTTCTAACCAATGAACTGAAGCTCTGAGAGTAAAAAAAAGCAATCGCTGCTACTGACATTTAGTAATTAGAGAAGGACGAACTATGTCTGCTGTATTTTGTTGTATTGAATGATGAGTAGTCTCATCTCGCGGCTATAGTAATCAATCTAATGGTAATTGTTACACGAAATCTAACTGCACTATCGGTTCAATGATGTTCAATACGAAAATTACTCTCTGCGCCAATTACTATCCGGACCCGGGGAAGGGGGTTAGGTTAATATGTGTCAGACACTAAAGAGAGAAAACTAGACAAGGTAACTTCTATATCCGCAGATTTTGATATTAAGAGACAAACTCTCGAGTGGAGAAGTAGAGGGCGAGGGCGGGGATACTTTCCTCTCCCTGAGTGCGCTGACCGGTGCGAACAACTGTGTCAAATTTCACTATTATCAAGTACACGTATGTATTTTGAAAAACCGGTTTTTGAATTCTGCCAGCGACAACTCCCGGTAAAGGTCGGAACGTTGGGTATCAATCATCCCAACAGTTATTCTGTGCTTCTGATATACAGCCATTTGGTGGTTAGCGTGCGCCATGTGGCAGCAGCGGAGTGCCAGCTAGCAAAAACCCCTGCAGAGAATAAGCCGCCTTTCTGCCTCAAACGCCCAGTAATCAAAGACCATATCAAAACTTGCGTTCGGGAAATTTCTAACGCGCGCATCGATGAAAATCATGCATGCATGTTATCTCTCCAACGCATCGATGATGCATCTCACGGTGAAAACGCGCAGATAAACTTGTACGAGGTGTGATGCAATGGTTTCGGGCCAATAAGTATCATTACAGCTGATTTTTGTTGCATACAAGTCTAAAACAACTCGCAACTGAAAAAATCGCGTATTTAGCCAATGCCTATCAGCAGGGTGGTCACATATCGAATTCACCGAACGATCGAAGTTCGGGGGTGACCTCTCTCATAATTTGGTGAAACTAGCGGCGTGGACAGAATCTTTTGCGCCCCGGGTATCCGGATATCCCGTGATGGTTTCTAGCGCTCTCCATCTCTTCGGCCAGTCTATATCAAATTTTACAAATTGGTAATTACGTTTTATATACTTAAAAAAATTGAAATATTTTTAAAATGGGTAATTACATTTTATACAGATTCTTCCAAATGGATAAGTACGTTTTATATCATTTTGAAAATGCATACTCATGTAGATAGTGCATTTATATGTTCGAAAACTCCTAGTTACAGATTGAAAGCACTAGAATGAACTCATGTTATCGTTGTACTATAGGGCAAGCGCTTACCCGGGATCTTGTGCTGACAATAAGCAGAAATTCCCCGGGCCTCCCCGCATCGATATAGTTGGCCAATGGAAAGTATGATACACGATAAAAGAGATGAATGGTTCCGATTTGGAAACGGCCAGCTAGATCGGTATAATGTATCCCGAGCCAATCGGAGCCATTCATCAGACACCAATCAAAACCGCGGAGAAGGCCGAGATCATCATATGTGATTCCAAACAATCTTTAGAAAACTGAGGATACAAGGCGCAAGGGCACGGTTGCTACTGAGTGATCAATTTTAGCCAATCATGAACTTAGGATTTGCTACTTCCAGCCAATCAAGATCAATCCGAGTGTACGTCTATCCGAGTGGCCCGGTATTCGTTCAACAACTGTTTGCAACTCCACATATATGTATAAGCTGCATACAGCGGGTGGCAGATATTTTTGCAAAACGGACAGCAACCAGCACCCTAGGAAAGACCACCGCATGCATCCACTGGCCCCTAAACAATACACGTTTCTTCGTTTTGGAGAATTGGTGCTGGAACCGTATTGTAGGTTCAGTCTCATTAAAGTCGTGTTGATTATGTGTTTTAGGCGGTAATATTGCGCTATCGATATTTACGCCAGACGCCTCTGTTGCTCCACATGATATAGCTGGAAATCCTCCAAACTTGCAGAGCAGGCGAAACAATGTCTTCCAAGTGCTGGCACCAAGCTACATCCTACAGAGACCATTTGTTTTGCTGCAGATTCGGCACACTGGTTACAGTTCGTTATGCAAAACCTTTCCACCGGCTATATGCCGTGCCAGGAGTATGATCAAGGTTAGTTTTGTAGTGTAAATATTGGTATCTTAGTATTAGGCTTCTATAATATCGCAAGATTTCCAGAGGAACCAACAGTGGATCTTGTGTCTCCTATTGGTTATAAACGGTCCAAGAGACGTATCGTAACAATGATTCTACCAGTCCGGAGGTGGACTGATCCCGGTCTAGTTCAGTCCGGTGCGATCTTCATGCATGACTGGACTGGACTGATCCACCCATTCGACTGGACCAGTCCTGAAAAAATCGTGTTTTGGACCAGTTCAGACCGGACTGAGCCCTACCTGAGGCCGGGATTGTCAGGACTAGTGGGATCATTGCATATCTCCGAATCTAGTAGTCACTGGGTCAGGAATACCAGTCAGATAAGCTGTGCACATCTGACAATATACGTGTAATTCCGCTGCATCTTATCGAAATGTTGGTATACCATCTTGGTGGGAAAACCTCGGGTATCTACGATTACAGAAAATGGATGCCAAGTGCAGGATTACAGCTGTGTGCTCCTAATCTATGACCGTTTGTTTTAGGTGCTCATCTGTTGTCGTTTCATCCTCGCGAAATTATAATTTGCACGCGCCGGGCAGAGGGGGAGCGGCTTTCAGTTGTTCTTAACGCTTGGTGTGGAATTGTGGAATGGTGATATGAAATAATTGCGAGCTGAGAAAACTCCAATATTCGACGCAAAATAGCGATTCTACGGAAAATAACGATTCACCCATCCTCAGACCACATAATCAACATTTAATGGATAGAGAGCTTTTGTGACGTAGGAGTGTGTCACCTTACCAGTCGCGTGCCAATCTACCTAACGGCTAACCCAAAATATAATTTGTAAATGCGAAGCCGCTAACCACGCCGAAAACCTTCATAAATCACCGCCCAAGAACAAGGTGCGGCATGGCGCCTGACTATGTGACACTTTCAGCTGGACGGCGCACACTATGATAGTTACGGTAATACAGTTGACCGTCATTACCCAAATGTCATCTAAATAGCGTGGTGGCCGTTATAGAGGAGCATCTGATTTGTTTCTCATGCACTAGGTAGTGGTAAGTCGATTAGGTGCGTTCATCTACTTGCTTGACTTCTAATTTTAACACTTCTACTATCCTAACTCTCGCGGCAGAAAGTGATAGGTTTTCGACACAGGTCATTCTGGTGCAGTCAATCAAAACCGTCACAACCGCGAACGATACTGCCTGACTTAATTATTTGGATGACAGAATAGGGCATGACTCGCGTTTAATGGCTTGTTTATTTGTGATTTATAGTGTGGTGAATCCTGATGTTGAGTATTAATGAATATTAAGGTAAGAATGCAACGGATTGAACGCTTCTGTTCGAGCAGACGGTCTTAGAAGCTTTTAATATTGAGACGTACACCTGATTTGGGTATTGTTGAGTGCGCAGGAATCCAATCTCGGTCGTGAGAACAAACTCGATTCCGCGTCAAACAATATACCGCCTATGGTTAGACTACTGCTAGAAGCTAACGAAAGGATATGTGTTTAACATAACGTATCAAGCGTTTCCTCGTGTACTATCAGCCGCTAGTGTCTCCGACAGAAGCTTGGAATCCGCCCGATTCACTCAGGCAGTCAGTCATCCATTAAATGTTGCAACCCAACTAGTACACTTGTCTGCCCATAATACTTATATCCCAGCTTGTAAGATCACGATCTGTTGGCGGTTAGGCCCACATTCAGGAATGTTAGATTGTGGCTCGCCAACCGAGGAGTTCGGCGTGAACTTCTGAGTGTCGTGCCAGCGCCACCCGAACTCCTAACACAGTTTTGCTTCGGTTTTGTTTGTGACCCACCCAGCCGAGGAACTAGTACAGACCCTGGAATATCTCGGCTTCGCTACGGCTGGTGGATTTGCACTATCGACCGGTAAAACGTAGAGATAACCTGTGATGCCTCAGGGCCCTTTTAGCCGATGCCTCAGGGCGCCCAACCAAGCCCGCTGAATTCGCTGCGGGTCGCAATATGTAGAAACTGCCGTATATCAGGTGTGTCGTGGACATCTCCGTTTGGAAATAATCAAATACTCTGAACACTTCGATGGATCCAGGCACAAGCAAACGCATATAGGTGGACTCTTGTCCAGCAAACCGCTAGATTTTATTGCACTTTGTCGTCCAGGACTGCCGACGCTACGGTACAGATCAACATGACTATGTGGCATACGTCGGTCGGGAAAGCTCTGCTATCCGGATATTCACGGTTCGACCGACCTCGGGTGTCCCACCGCCGGTAATGATTTATGATGAGGGCCCCATGATGGCTAGTGCGTTGCATCACTAGAGTACACTATGGTAGCTGTGGTCGATGCGGATTCGTTTTGTTGCACGTTGGTTTGTTCGGAGCTGGTCATACGCCCATAGCCGCATGGCTAGTGCCAATATTCTTATAACTTCTTTACGAGTGCGAGAGGACATACGACTGCATAAAATAGAAGGTTTATTTTCGATCTTCCTGCCTTTCTTCCATCTCTGGGAGGTGACGTCGGTAACACTGTGGAATCACTCTTCATCACTCGTGGTTACAGCACTCCTTCAACGCGCTGGCGTCTTTTATTGTTCCGCACTTCTTTATGTCATGGAGAGGTGAAAGTGGTAGCGACGGATATCCTACACGATATACCGCACGCCAACCTCTCATCATGTTCAGATGCCCGGTTACCAAGTACGCGTCTAAACCCCTCCCACAGGATTGTCGCGATATTACCTTCGATACAATTGAAGAAGCACTGTAAATATCCTTCAAATGTTTTTTTTCAGGCTAACCGGACATCAGAAAACATGGGATTGGCTATCACAATAACAACATCTGCCCGATCTGCTACAAGGCCGGTGGAGGAGCTGCACTTTTCAGCTTCTTCGATAAGCCTTCTAGTCTGAAGTAAGTTACTTTTATACCGAGCTCGAGATCAATATTAACTTTTAGTACAGATCTCACCTTTTGTCGTCCGTACACGAACCTGAGCTTAGACGAAGGGACTTGTACAAGAGGGTTCAGCAATCCAGTACAAAGGACCTGAGTTGGCTTGCATCATTTATTCAAGAAGAAAAAGCTGTCTCAATGAAGGGAAATCATAACGGTAACACACTCTATAACTCGTTTTTGGTATCCACCTTAATTTTGGTCCAGAAACGGTGGGATACGATGGTAGACGCTCTACAGGTCACATTATTTGTCCGGATAGGACATATTCGAGCAATGTCAATCCTCTAGATATGCAGGATTCCATTCAACTTGGATCACCTCCTGCTACAACTATCTCCGATTCCTCCATTATCCGATCCAGTTGTGAGCGTTTCACCCCCGAGTTTATCTCGAAGAATGTCGACATGTCGTCCCCAGTCGCGACGCCTCCGGACATTCCACCCCCGCTCCTTGGGAGCACTCAAGAACAACAAATTCTTGTGACGCCTGAGGTAATGCGTACAACGTCAACTGCGAATGGTGAAGAATTCTTCCCTGCTCTTGGCGACTGGGAAGAGTTCGTTCACCGCATAGTAGCAACTGCACCACCCGATATGAAGAAGATTCTGCAGGAACAGTTGGTGGTATCTGAGGGAACGTATGCAAATGTTTCACGCAGGGGGAGTCGCGGCTGATAGTATTGGAATGGCTCAGTGGATATGGTGTGTGCTGTGGTTGTTTTAGTTGACTTGGTGTGGATCTTTGCTTTTTGCGTTGTTTTCTGATTATGTTAAGGGAGGTTGGAGTATTTCTGGTTCCTATCTTATTGTTTAATGTTGCGGGGGTATTGTTCTTATATAGCTGCAATGTAGTCTCGAGGTTAGACATCATCAATATTCATCAGATTGCTATACATCCAAATTCCAATTTGCAATGCTAAGGTTCACATGTTTGGGGATGATTTGATAGCTGACAATGGCATGCACTACAGAGAGACGAGTATGCGGGTCTCTGGACGGTTGTTGTTCCCAGAGTTTTCGAGATACGACAACCTTAGTAATAAACCTTACTGAATGTGGGTTGCATATTATTTAATCCTCAAAGTGAATGGTTACCGGATATAAATTAGCGAAGTTCCTAGAGAGTGACGTTGATGTAATAACGGATGCATGTTCAGTGTTTTCTCAGGACGATGGAATTAAAAGATCTGGCACCTCATTTTTAGCGGGTACCATACCCAACTGTAATGAAATATAGACGTCAACCGATCATTCAGTAGAAACACAAGGCTAACCCCTACTAGTTCTTCTCTGGGGTTGTGCTGGAATATACAAAAGACCACCCACAGATTATTGTCAGGTCTGCCGTAGACAAACGGAACGAAAGTCTGGCCGGATATGGGGACTAGTGACCCTAACAACACAAGTTAATGGACGAGATCTTACTGGCGGTCGGTCTATAGCTATATTGTAGTAGCTATAGGGGTCATCCTTATTGGAAGTCTGCATGCCGTTGTTCAACCCTCAACCTCCACCCACCAATTGATTGGCATATTCTGAAGGCAGAGAATAGAGATTCACATACATCACTCAAGCATTGCTTAGACTAAGGCGGATGCTACAATTGCAAAATGTACGATTATTTGACAGATCTGGGCGCGTATATGACTTTATTTAACACTATAGGATCTAGCGATATTCAAACAGCAACCACTTTCAGCGAATTGGGACAAAAACCCACGCATGCTATCTTGTATTTTTCCGCAATTTTCAAGAAACTATGGCAACGGTATAAGCGCCCACTAGCTTAGAACATGACGACAGCGTATTATTATTCAACGAATCTTTCGGAGCTATCTAAGGATGGAAAAAGTCCGTCCTGTCCGCCTAAAGGGTTAACCTGGCCCAGATTACGGATTTCCGGGCACCTTCACATTGGGCTGCGGTTTTCAGTCTTCTGAAAAGTAAGACCGTCAAGCCATAGGGCCTTGCAGGGCATCGAGTGACTCGTCGGTGATTTAGAGTGATGGAGTAATGATCGCGAGTGATGAAGCGATGACCGAATGACGACCATAATATGGCTGCAAAACCAAAAGATTGCGCGCTATCTCCCTGAGACACAGCACAGTCAGATAGTACACCATACAGCACGATTAGAGCTAACAAAGGCTCCTACTGAAATCCAATAGCACGAGATGTCACTCGGCAGGTGCCTAGTCCGGCTCGCCTCGGACTATCCAACTCTCTATCTAACCAAGCCTTTTTACCGCGATGAAGCGCGTGTACAAAATTTCATCATTCATTTAAAGTGCATGAGGTATCTTGTAGTAAAGTACAAAACTTGTCCTGGCCAATCTTTATATGTGAGGGCAGTGTATATGTTATTGGCCGGGCTGTGAGACACAGGTATGAAGGCACAGGCGAATGCACAAAAGTGAGCACAAACACATTCAAGTGAGAGAATGAAATATATATGCCGATGAGTAACTCACATGTGCATATGAGGTTGAGTCAGTGGCCAAACTCCACCATGTGACTCCTGTTACGGGCTCTTGTCTGGTGGTGGAATTGAGGTATTAGGCCACCTTGTACGTGGTTTGTGAAGTGAAATCGACCATCCCATCCATCTGACCCAGGCAGACAAAGTACCATTATTTTGTCTAAGACTGGGACGATTAGAGGACTGCCAGAGCTGCTTCATAACCGTCCCTCGCTGGGGGTTGGTGGATATTGGTCAATCATATCTGTTTAGTCTTGAATTAGACTTACAACCAGCATTTACTGTCACATAACATTATATGATCATCACCGCGATGAGTTTCACCATTGCAACTGGTAGCAATCCAATGTGGTCTATGTATTGTCCTCAAGCAGAAGAGTTTCCCAGTTATCTTCTCCTGAATTTAATCCCAAAAATTGGTCATGTCTGTTCTCTGGGTCTTTAGTACGAGGATCAGCCCACATAGTATTTATGTTTGGCTACAAGTTTTTGCATTGTGGACAAATGATGAATATATTAAATGTGTGATACGTGCTTCATCACGGCAAAAAGTCTTGGTTGGATAGTGAGTTGGATAGTCCCGAGGTGAGCCGGATCAGTTCGGGGTAGTAGTGATGAGAGGTAGTGAGTCCCCAAGGCAAAGCCGAGAAACTCTTGTGATGTTGATTGCCTGTGACGGCTCGAGGATGTACAATCAATATACACATACCAGGGTCAATTTCAAATATACTTCATTGATATTATTGCTGCGAGTCAGGAAATGCTCATTGTTTTCATAGTTGTTTAAATTTGATCGTCCTCACAAATACTACCTTGCAGATGTTCTAATAGAAAGTGCAAAAGCGCGCTCTCTCTCTTCTCTCCAGGCGAACTTACTGAGTGTACCTCCAAGTGTGCATTCACACTATCTCATTCCCCATATCTTGGCGGAATTGATGAGTGCTGGTAAGTGCACAGGTAGTGAGTGTGGTAATAAGTGGATAATCTCTCGCTCTCGAAGTGCACTTGCTCTGCAGCGCAAGAAACTATGCTAGTTAAAGACTAGATAATGCAGCCATGTAGAACTCCTCGTGTACATTCTTTCGCGTCTAACCATCATGTTAATCAAATGAGAATTAGCGGAGTTGGCATGGGGCGATGGTTGGTTATGGCAGGGAATTCCATTGTGAGTTTCATATCGGCGGAGTTTCTCCGGACAGGTGTGGCAACTGTGCCGTGGTTACGCAGACTGTTCCATGCGCATGTTAATTGTTTGAATACCCGCGTTCTAAGTTACCCCACACAATAATTTGTATCTCGGATATGAAGCGGAAAATAGTGTCACATTAGAAGATGGAAATTTCCTTTCTCTCATCTGCTCAAGGAGTGCTTTGGCGGCGACTTTGATGGGGAGACAGGATTTATGGCTCTCTTGCATACTGGTTGGTGCACCTCAAAATTTTGTGTTGGTGGACAGACATTGTCAACTCCACAACTACAATTTCCCGGAGAAATTCCGTAAGCCGGTGGTGTGGTTGATGTGACAATAGGGTTAAGTTTCAGTAGTGGATGTTTCGATCGTAGCAAGATCTGTCTAATCTATAATCCGATAAGAGTCTATAATTCATGCTCTTACAACAATAATCTGGTTTACACTAAGAACAGCTGTATTGTCGGCAAAAGCTGCGGTACTAATCAATTTATGAAGTGTTGAGCCAAGCGAAACACCAAACTCTGAACTGCCGTATGCCCTGTTAACATTACTACTCGCAATTAAAGCTTTTTGACCGGCTCGATACTTCAAAAATTGACGAGTAGTCAATAACTTCGGCACAGTTCCAGTGAGATAACAGCGAAGTCCTTGCGCTAGTCTCTACGTCACATTCCGTGCAGTCAAACAGTGAAACATGGGGGTTCCGGGCGACGATTGAAAGACGGTCAGAAATCGATCGGAATATCTTTGCACACCCTGTACTAGTACAACAGCGATTATACTTGTGCGTTAACTTTATTAGTGCATACCGCTAGTCAGTCACGTGGCCACTAGTAGACGCCTAAAAATTAAACTTCGTTATCAGTAGCATATAAAGTTCCTAGCCTCATGCATATCATGTGGTACCTAGTTTTACTTGCTTATTATATGATAAGTCAAGATGAAAAGACTGCTCATTGATCATATATCGTTCAGAATCAGGGTGAAGATAGCTTGGTCCGATCTATCACTCATTAGGATTCCCAGGCCTAAGTATGCTACCCCTGCCACCTGCCAGTAGTAACATATCCGAAGAAACCAAATGAGTATGAGATATGGCAATAGTGTGAATTACTAGACGAGAACGGAACTCCCAAAGACAGGTAAACGAACCCGTTGCGTTTCTTGTCAAACTGACAAAAACCGCTGCTACTCAAGAATGACTATCCTGATTCAAGATCTGACACAAATATTATACAGCTCGTCAAGTAGAACATGTGACATCTAACAATCATTTTATCAGAGTTTTTTTGGTGGAGTTACTATGGGTGGAACGGAAGGTGGAGGTTCCATCACAGAATCCACCCATGACAACTTTTCGAATATTGCTTTGATAAGGATCAATCTTAAATCTCAATGATCTACTCGGCGAGCTATATCTGGGTGCGCTCTCAGATTTTGCATCAGGCCAGCCGTTTTGATAGCAAGAGAATGTTAATATGGAAAACGTACAGCTCCTAGCCTAGCGTGTAACACTAAATCTTGTGTACTGTTATAATTAGCGTTGTGCAGTTAGTACGGACTATGCGAGACATCCCAGATATCGATACTAAGTATTTATAGATTTAGATAAATTGAGCCGAAATCAAAAATGATAAGTAACCATTTAGATGTTTGAGAAGTTAGAAATCCCTTGCCTCTTACACCGGTATAATCACAGAAGCTGTTGTTGGCCTCTGACCATTAGCAATTTTAAAATCTGAAATTGGCGACTATGCTCCCCGCTGTCGCCGCTGCACACAAGTCTCTCTACCACATACGTAGGTATTTACTGAAGTAAGTACCAGAGAGTGCCGACACTAACCTTACCGCCAACCGCGTGAATGGCTCACTGACTCTGTTGTCACTCGCGGTGACTAGGTACCTACAATCACAACTGAGCGAAGAGAGTGATAACTTTGTCTTGTGGCCTACCAGACTCTGTGCCCACACCGCAACCTAGAAGCAGCGCATGCTAATTTTTCATAGTAGGTTTCTAATCGCATAGATGATTATATATAAAATTGATAAAACGGTTAACATCCGCAGCAGCACGTAGTTTCTTCAATGCTGACAGTAAAGGTTACCTCATTTTTTTTAAAGGTAAAGAGGTTGGTCAAATCGTCTCAGAGTTATAACTATCTGAACTAAGCAATATACCTACACAGTCTGCCTGTTTGCTAGCCGACCCACTAGATAAGCCGCCATTGCAGCAGGAGATCCAATTCAAACAAATACCTATACCTTGAATAGTAAGGTAACGTTGTAACAATCTCGTGGCCGTTATATTAGGCAACGGTCTACAAACAGGCATATGACCGACGGCAAAACGCGCCACTTTTACATACACTATTAGAGGATTGAAATCTCGTCCTATCTGGCCGGTTTATGAATCTATAGATTGGAGTCGTTTACACGCCTCCGAAAATCAAGGGTGCGATCTTTAACTTCTCCATTGTAGGATATGCGTTGATGCTTCCAATATTATGTGATATGTTGCAACGTTGTTACTCGTCTGAATAGCACACTTTTGATTTGTACAACGTACATATGCACCCTGCAATGTAATCATGTTGGCCAAGACCCAAGACCAACAATGCAATCCTTCGATTGTACTCCGATCTCTTGCAAGTAAATCGAGAGATCGTGAGGTTCAAAGTAAGTGAGATCGGGCAATGAGCGCGGACCACCGTTCGTTCATTCATAATAGCCGATCGCAGCGGGTATGATCTCCCTCTACTGCTCAACAACAAAGTTCCAACTCTTTGCAAACAGAATCACTGCAGCTTCCCGCGCCCCAATTCGCTCAACTCACCAGCAAGTTGTCGTAGCCGCATTCAAAACTAAATTACTGCACTAGGCCATGGTATACCACACGACTGCTCTTTGGTGATCAACTTTTCCAATGGGCCGAAGCTAAGCTTTACTCACACTCGTGCCAAGATGTAGTTGAAACTTTGAACAAAGAAGATCATCGCTACCCGGATACCGCGAATGCGGATATCGATAGGAAGTTTGTTGTAACGAACAAGTAAAGGAGAAGGTAGCGGTAAACCGTAAATGCCCCCGACACACTAGTAGAACGTCATTTTAAATTTAGAAATATGCTTGCACGGAGGGAAGTGTAGCTAAAGAAAATTTAAGTAGTTACATATTTTAGGAATATGGGAGAGGAAAATTCGGGTGTGCGATTTCAAAGGAGAGTCAGCACCCTCTGGACCAGTCTGATGTACCAAACTTCTAACCTAAATAATGTTATGACTCCCTGGGGATTTTACGACTATTAATTACTGAAAATATATGTCGGGTGTAGAATGGATAAAGTACACAAAAATTTCGATTAAGAGTTATACCCCCAATTCCGTTAGCCTCTGACTCATGTTCTTGTCCCAAGTGACGGGCTGTAATTACCAGTGAGTGAATCAGAGAATATGTCGTGGGTGCTACGGATGCCCCATCGAACCATATACATATACCGTTTGGGAATATGACTTATCGGGTACCGTAACAGCTAAGTGCATTGTTTGAAATCAAGATGTTGGTTTTAGGTTTTATGAGTGTTTGTACCCCCACGTTTTGATTTATATTGCGCATTATCTCTCGGCTGCGCTCCACTATCCGCGATAGTATCATACGTATCACCAAAATCGTATCATATACAACCTCACCAATCACCAATGTGCAGGCACAGTGCGAATCGTACCAATGGCAATCAGCGAGCTTGTGTAATATAACATAGGGGATGTTCAGACGCAATAATGTTATTATCGACACTTCTCTCTTCCTCCATGCAGGTTCCTCACGTTTGTCTGCTACTTCAAACACTGCAACACACTCAATCGGTCCTTTCAAGACGGAATAGTCTCTTCATTACTGTCCTACTCACTGTGGATCTCGGCTTGCACCATTCAGATACCAGAATCGCCAATCACGCATCAACATATCGAAATTAAAGGTAGTGGAAAGAGGTTCAAGAGGAATTATAGAACATGGATACGGGAAAGAGAGTGCACGGCCAAGAGCATCCGGATACCTTAGCTAACATGAGCAACCTCGCCTGGACATTATGGAACCAAGGCCAATGGAAGGAATCCGAGGAGCTGTTGGTGGAGGTGATGGAGACGACAAAGAGGGCTCTTGGTCAAGAGCATCCAGATACCTTGGCTAGCATGAATAACATCGCATCGACATACAACATCCAGGGGCGATCGAAGGAGGCTGAGGAGCTGTTAGTGCAAGTCATGGAGACATGTTCGAGGGTATTTGGCCAAGAGTATCCCACTACCTTGCAAAGCATGTCCAATCTCGCATTGACATACGGGTATCAGGGAAAATGGAAGAAGGCTGAGGAACTGTATGAGCTGGTCTTGGAGACGAGAAAGAGGATACTTGGCCAAGAGCATCCCGATACCCTGACATGTATGCACAACCTCGCATTGACATACCACAACCAGGAGCGGTGGATAGCGGCCGAACAGCTGCAATTACAAGTCATTAAGTCACGAAAGAGGGTGCTGAGCCAGCTGCATCCAGATACCTTGACTAGCATGCACAACCTCGCGTTGACATACCAGAGCCAGGGGCGGTGGAAGGAGGCCGAAGAGCTGGAAGTGAAGGTTATAGAGTTACGAAAAACGATGCTCGGCGAACAGCATTCAGACACATTAACCAGCATTCGCAACCTTGCATCAATATACCGGAAGCAGGGACGGAGGAAGCAAGCCAAGCAACCAGATGTGCAGATCATACAAATGGGAATGAGGGTGCTTGACCAAGAGAATCCACCTGCGATGACAAATTTCCACAGCCTAGCATATACTTATTCCTCACACGATAGCATCGGTGATGACAGCGAGGCGAAAGATGAAAGGGGTGATAAGGTTAGGAACAGAACTTCGAGTCCGGATATACAAGCCTTCGATGAATTTCGGGAACTGCAATCTTGGTGGGACCATCTACGCGCTCGGGAATCACCACACGATAATGCGGCAATCACCAATCAGCTTTCCAACTGCTGGATATTGACCGACATCTGTGAAACTGCAGTTAGGTGTGTTTTCAGCGCGAACGACTCGTCGTACCCCCTCGACATGGCATCAAAAATTATTTCAGACTCCTTCGTCATGATTCACCTCTCAAATATCGAGAAATCTCCAGTGGTTGCTTCTCTCAAAGCTCTTTACGGCTTGGAGAGCGACCATGACTTGCGCATCCTGGACCAATTCGAGTCACTCATTAAGTTGTCCCCACAATGGCTCCAGTTCGAGCAGTTAGAAGACTTTAAGGAATCCAGCGACCCTCGCCGTTTCCTTTTGTTTTTGTTGGGAATCGGGATCGTAGTCTTAGAACGGCAGGTAGACCGCTTGCAGAGTCAAGTTTCCCATTTTCGGTCAGCATGCGAAGGAACGCAGAGGGAGAATACGAACAGGCCGAAGTCACGTACTGGACCAAACAACATTGGATTGGAGCATTGCTGGGCGAGGGTTTTTGGTGATCCTGTTGAAATTCAATTGCTTCCACCTGCACTGCTTGATTTGCCTCTCTCTACAATGGTCCGTTGCAAGCTGGGTGATCTGATGCGAGTTATTGAAGCCGAAGGTGAGGCTGTCTACGACTCAGTTAGATTTATCAAAGGAACCTTCATAATAGCGCTTGTCGGTCAAGTGGATGGCATACAACTTTGGCATGTATGTTCCTTCAGAGAGGCTACACTGGCCATGGAAGACCCCGACAGTTTCGTTCGCATAGTGCGCGAAGGGGATTTCTACCAAAGCTCGACAACAGCACCAGCACCCAGCGATCTGGAACTATCACCCCAGGAATATGTGTTTGTTGGTGCTCTTGTGACTCCTCGTAGTTCAGCGAGAGTATCTATCTATGAGTTCGATCATGAGCTGGCTCCCGAACGTCGCGGCAAAGTGACCCGAAAAGCACTAGCGGAATTGGAAAGATTACAATTCAATCGAATAACGTACCTTGGTCAAATATCGATGGGAGCACAGGGGCCACAAGGATCACTTTCAGTGGGCGGTGAATCATGTCGATCAGGTGAAGCACCGGAACTGAAGGAATTTAATATGGGTAACGTTCAAAATGTTTTTGGCCAGGCAATCAACCAACAGATCCTGCTGTTCCAAACGTCAACCAGGATCCTCTCCGAACAAAATCTTTTTAACATTGTTGTCTCTGCAATCATACACCTCTTACCATGCAGAGATATCATCAAGTCAGTCGAAAGCCGCACCTCCGATATTAGGGAGGTCATAGAAGCTCTTTTCACAGTCAACTCTGATCTTCATAGATCTTATCGAGCTCTTCAGCGTATCTCAACAAATACGGTATTTACTGCCCACCTGCGCAGAAATTTGGTTACTGGGATTGATTTAAGAACACTTATACTGAGGGATCGGCTGCTTGTACTTTGTGAAGAGAAGTGGACCTCAGGTTCAGCATTGCAATCTGAGATTGGAAAACTTCCTTGTCTCGCTGTACACTCTCTAGAGCCAACCCCTCAGCTACTTCCCCCGATTATGCATCAGGCCACCCTCTTCATCACTGTTCGACTTGTGGAAGAAATAATAGGCCCACTCTATCTGGATACCAGCCAATTGACTGGAACCCATGCGGTGTTTACATCAGAAAAGGGTATTACGTTGGAGCTGACTGATGTGACAAGTGAAATAATCGCGGCTGTTCGTGAAAATTGGACGATTCCGGTAATTACATGGGACGAAATGGCTACCGTCATCACACCCGGTGAGATTCTGGCAGGCCGTCGGCCGGCAATAATAAGGATACCTGACGCCATCGATCAATTCAAGAGACAGTTTCCTTCATGGATTTCGGTTCATATGGAATCTCAATCGCCAGCGATGGGTATTAGGCTAGGTGTGCTGGTAAATGGAGTGGAACCATCATGCTGTTCGGAACTTGGAGTGTTGTTGTCGTGCGAGTAGTGTTCTTACTGTTCGGAACCTGGGATGTGATACTGTTTCGGGATAGTTTTGTTCAAGAGTGGTGGTTGAATTACTGTTATAGTTTAGGAAACTGGTCGGGAGTTCTTTGGCAAACAAATGGAAGTGATGAAGGGAAGGGATAAATTTGCAATGAATTGCTCTGTTTTCAAGTTTGCGAAGGCTTTGTTTTAATCTTTTTGCATTCACTCTATGGCTCTATAGTACATGTGCTAATATGGGACCGTTTAACTCCTTTGAGCTGTTTAAAGTTAAACAAGAATCATTTTTAACTCCACTATGTCGTTTAAAGTTAAACACACTGTTAGATCCCCGTTTAACGTTTACCTATTACCCAGGAAGGAAAAAAATGGTGAGAATTCCAAGCTGAGTCGTGAGTCGTGACTTAAAAATGACCCAAATTCGCGCTTACCTATTTAATCAAACCCTTCATAATGTAGGTGGCTACTTTTTAGCACAATCTGAAACCACCGAACGCCGCTGGAGATGCCCATGCTTAGCCCACGTCCCAATGTGTTGTTGCTTAGAAGTGTAGTCGCTCTGGTGCATACACAAGTGTGAGATAACTCACTCCCGTTCACCCGCACGCCCGATAATGCACCAGCACGCTTTAGAGAGATCTCGCACGATCACATCACATTCATTTTTGATTTGATGACTAACACATTTGGTAGCTGTATTTTTTGTTAACGTCAGAAGAGTTAAGTGTTGCGGTTTGAGTGTGTAAATATAGATACTGTATGATTACGACAAACCTTTCGCAGGTCCACCACGTCATCCCTGCACGTGCGGCATTATGTTGCGATGATCAGCGCTGCATTGCCGATTCTCTTTCTTAGGCCACTTTTCTGCGTTATGCTTGCGAGTCAGAATTCCAGCCCTTACTTAATCCGAAGGAGGCTGGTGCACTGGAGTCTAGTTTATTTAATGTATGTAGCCCATTGTTTGCTGCCCGAAGGCCGGAACCTGTTTAATTTGGCCTGTTGTGGGAGGATAACGGGTTAAGTGATAGGACTAAACGGGTGAGGTAACTGAGAATGTAAATCGCGCTAAACGCTTAGGATTATAGCAATCAAGAGAATTCTCCACCATACACATTCGAACCATTATTTCAGAGTGTATACACCTGTGGTGCATTAATGGTATATGTATAAACGGTAGCTGATTAACATCTCGTTTTGTGACAAATTGTGGGTGAGAATATCATGGAACTCATAGAACGACCACAACCGATCAATGTTTTAGTTCGGCACTGATTCAGAGAAACAAATCAGGAACATACCAGGGCTACAGTTTTGGGCAACCATTCTGGTATTTAGATAAGCTAGCTAGACATGAGAGAGAAGAACAACACTTGCATCAACTCAAAACTAAGTATTCCTGAACCAGAAGCAGAGATACGACCGAAGGTAACATCCCATTCACCAGAGTATGAACTTCAAAGTGAAACAACATCGTATGAACGACAAACAATATGCATATGAACAAAGTGGTCACTCCACATCAATCCAAAAGAAACGTACATGGATGTATCAAAAAAGGTACTAGAATATGTTACGGAGTAAACTGACTATGTGCTGTAGCAAGTTCAGTTTATAAATTACATATTCCAGAATTGATATAGCCACCATATATAGACAACCAAAAAATGAATGAGATGGGTAGTATTTTAGTCGTTATTAACATTTGTCATCCCGAGGCGTTGGTTGTGGCACCCCGCTCGACGAGCAGACCATCTACGACCTCATTTCTATTCACTGCAGCCGCCTGGAGTGCGCTGTCATAGTAACTGCTCGAGCATTCATTATTATAGATTTCTGGGCTCCGGTCGAGTAATAGACGAACTACGGCTTCGTTACCACTCTCAATAGCCGCCTGGAGCGCGCTGCCATATTTGCCGCCCTGAGCGTTGATATCGGCGCCGCGGTCGAGCAGCAAACTAACTATGGCCTCGCTGCTATGCAAAGCGGCCGCCCGGAGCGCGCTGCCATAGTATCCGTCCTGAGCGTTGACTTCGGCACCGCGGTCGAGCAGCAGACTAATATTGGTCTCATTACCACTCCTAGCGGCCGCCTGAAGCGCGTGGCCATATATGCCGCCTTTAACATTGACATCAGCACCGCGGTCGAGCAGTAGACTAACTATGGCCTCGTTGCCTCTCTCAGCAGCCACCTGGAGCGCGCTGCCATATTCGCCATCCTGAGGGTTGATATCGGCGCCGCGGTCGAGCAGCAGACTAACTATGGCCTCTTTGCCACCACTAGCTGCAATCCGGAGCGCGTTGCCATTTTGGCCGCCTGGTGCATTGACATCGGCGCCGCGGTCGAGTAGCAGACTAACTGTGGCTTCATTGCTACTCAAAGCAGCCGCCTGGAGCGCGGTGCCATATTTAACGCCATGAGCGTTGATGTTGGCACCACGGTCGAGTAACAGATGAACCAGGGCCTCATTGCCTCTCTCAGCAGCTACCTGGAGCGCGCCACAGTAGCAGTCCTGAGCATCGATATCGGCGCCGCGGTCAAGCAGCAGACGAACAATGGCCTCATTACCCCTCAGTACGGCGTCATAGAGCGCACCGCAGCCAATGTTGGCGCCACGGTCAAGCAGCAGACGAACCATGGCCACGTGGCCTCTCTGTACCGCTACGCGGATCGCGCTGCTGCCTTCAGTATCGATGTCGGCGTCGTGAGCTAGAAGCTCTTCCAAGAATGTGATCAACCCGAGAGATGCTACAATCTCAAGTGGCGGTGTTTTCTTGTATTTCAACGGACCGCTCAATATCGCATAGGCGAAGTCGCATTTATTTGGGGACTCGGCTAGCTTCCGGAAAACGCCACACAAATGCTTATGTTCGTCACTTGTATAATCTGTCTGTCTTACATGTTCAGGCCAATGAGTTGCAGCATATTTCAGAAACGGAAGTTTCTTTTGTTGAGATTGTATATTCTGCTCAATACTCCTATGGTTGACTGGCCCATATTCACAATCATCGAACAACAGATAAGTCAAACAGCACGAAGCAATCCGCAGATTTGTTTTGGCTGACGCTAGACAAAAAGCAGGTTGGTGATCATCAGACGGATCCTTCCCTCCAGTCACGCTCATATGAATCAGGAAATCTTTCGCTGACTGATGAACAAGGTGGATAGTATCATCGACTTCTATTCTGAGCATCGCCCCAAAAACCAAGCGAAGAACCTGTCTCAGATCGGTATGCATATCATCCACCATCGAGGCCATAGAAGTATGTTCTGGTTGTATTGCAATAGCGATTTTTAGCTCTTCAAGAGTCAGTGGGCGTGCTGCCCAAACCACCCATTGCAGAATGCTCTCGGCGGTTGTTTGGTCTTCCGTCTGTATCTTGCGCAAGATGTTTATATATACGCCTGGAAGATCGCGTGGTAATGTCTTAAGCTTCTCCCTTATAGCCCGAGGCATTGTTGTCCTAGACCTTTTGAGATCCTCCAAGATCAGAGAAACCCAGAGAAACATTCCGTTGGCACCATCTATCAGAGCTTGCCGTACTTCCTCGCGTAGATTATCATCGAACAGCGGCTGAGTTTCAGTTTCGACGAATGTTGTTATATCGTGTTGCAAGTTTTCGGCGACCAGAGGCATTTCTATGGTATCTGTGAAATAGGATGGGACGAGTATATGTGGACGACTAGTAATAAGGATCTTGGTATGCCGTACGATGGTAGAGCCACGTAGGAGGTGCTGCAGCTGGTCCATAAGATGTGTGCGTGAACCTTCCTCACACTCATCTACGGTTGTGAGCTAATTGCGGTATTATATCTGGCCAGGGTTAAATACCAAGAGCGTCAATTAAAATACACACGCGCCCAATATTGGCGTCGTTCATTATTCGCTCAAAAACTCGCCAGAGCATACCGAAGTTCCAGATGGTTTTCTCCTTGTTCACAGTGAACTCTCGCTCAGCCGAAAAGTGCACCATGAGATCTGGTAATTGGTTTAAAAGCTGAGTAAGCAAGTTGATCAGGATTGAATGAGCAGTCCGTAATCGTTCGTCCTTATCATCACAGAAGGAATAGGCCATAGAAATCTGATTGCCGCGAATAATTTCTTTGGTCAAATATGACGATAATACGCTCTTTCCGCAACCCGGACCTCCAGAGATCCAAAGAACGGCATGACTATCTTTCTTAGCCCAGATTCTGTAGCGCTGATCGTCCAAAACCCATGTACAGGTGTTTTCATGTCGTCTGTGCAAAAGTAGATCACGGATACTTTCGTAGTCTGGGGGATTTAAACTTTTCATGCAGCAAATGTACTCCTGAGAGTCTAATATCCCGCTCTGAGTTAGGAGGCCATACAGTGTGTAAATATGGCTAGTAATGGTACATACTTCTAAGCTTGTCAACCTTGTTTGCTGCCGCTGTACAGTCAGTATCAGTACTCTTTCACTCCAATATCTGGACAAGGGCTAGTATATACATGTAATGCTGACCACCCATGTCGTCAGATATCCAACAACTGTACGATAGGTAGGATCCTGGGCTGAAGCAAACTTGACGATATTCAGATGGTTTTTCTCCACTGGAACTCGCTGCTCGTTTGGTATATAGAGCAGTGCGGAAAATCGTTTAACCATTTCAGATTCCTCGCCGTCTCTCCCATATCCGCCCGTATCAGACTATAGATAGTCAGTTTAATTCAGTAGTTTAGGCGGAGACCTACCATTTTAACTGTCGGCGTCAACACCGTCTCATAAAAGCTGACAATTTGCGGCTTATAGTCCTCCAATATGTAACAGAGTTCTTCCATTTGATTCTCAAGAAACTCCGAGCCTTCTCTCAACTGATTGAGCAGGTTTTGCTTCGAGGTCTCATATCGACCAGATTCCGCTTCAACCATCTCTTCCAAATCATACGTACGCATGCCTTGATGCGGTGTACCAAAAAAGACTATCGAATGAAGTGCATCTAAAAGGTACTTATAAGACGGATTACGTTTAGCCTCGATCAATGCCTAGTGTTGCTTCGTAAGTCTGAGGTAGGTTTCCTAAGATACGATACACCTACTTGCAAAATCAAGATACCACCGAGACTGTGCCCAATCAATATAATAGGTCTAGTTTTCTTATAGGACACTGTTAGAACATGTCTTCTAATAATTCCACGCCAACACACTCACTTCAGTTGAGCTGCGGGCATTCTCAATATCCTGGAGGAAACCCCGTTTGTAATCGAGTAGCCTATTTTTAGCTTTGCCGTGCCCAATAAGCCGACTGTCGTAACCATAAGACATGATCCGGATATTTTCAACATCGTGCGGTAGAAAATCCTTCAGCCACATCTGGTCAGTTTCGCTGCTTCTCCAGGAACTAAATGCATGGCCCGCAAGGCCGGTTACTGCAATCACACTATATCAACCCTAAAATTAGCATGGTATCCAACTCTGGTGCGGGCAGCAAACGACATACTCCGCGGCCACTTTACCCCTAGGGACGTTCAAGGGGGTAAGGTTATGAAAACTACAGTCGAGCGTAAGAACCTCTGTCTTACTGGCTGATTGCTGGATTATCAAATGCTCTTGGCGCTGTAAGCGTTCAGTAGAAGAATCTAAGTTAAGCAATGCTGTTTGGGTGGTGCCATAACACGCTGGGTAGAGCGACGGGCGGTAATTTTCATGTGTGAGAGATGGATCAGCAGCGTGAAGAATGTCAAAAAGATCATTTTCAGTCCAACTTGATGGAAGACCAGTTATCCGAAAACACTTTGATCGCAAATTTGAGGGGTCGTAGGATCCAGATCCGCTAGTCCCGGTAATAAGAACGCTACTCCTGGTAGTATTGACGTACTTTACATTTTTGGGTGACTCCGAAGATTCAGGCAGCTGTTTGCGCTTACCTTTTCGAGCGCTATTCGTATCGGTGGCCGGCTGTTGCGAAGAAAATGGTTGGGCGCTTGATGACGCACGGTTAGGGGTGATCCTGGTGGATCGGCGACGTGCATGCGGAGGAGTGTGTTCTTGATCCAATTTTGCGGCAGAGCGAGTGCGTCGTTGAGCCATTGCGTGGGATTTCGCTCAATCGGGCGAGGTTTATGAGTAATAGGTATGTTTGTTTGTCAATCGATTGGAGACAAAATAACTTCCTGCAATGCGAATATAGCTTCGGCTTATATACGAGGCCAATACGCAAAAGAAACTTCCTCTCTAACACGAACATCCCAGTTCCAGACAGGTGGTTGGTCGCAGTGGAGCGCCTAAGTTGTCACGTAGTGTTAGAGCATGAATGGAGCTATCCCCCCACCTATGGCAAGGAATTAATTTGATTGGACAAGAAATATGGCGTGGTGGAGCTCGACTGACCGAAGTTGGATGTGTTACGCTAAGGATCCACAGATCAAGAATGCTAAGTAACGCCCGCGTCGATATTAACGTAACCTTGTATTGGTGTTGCTGGTGACAAAAAAATTGGCACATGTAAATTTCCCGGTGCCTTCCAGAACACACAATAACGCGACGCCGTGACAATAACTGCATTGACTAGCAACCTGTCAATGCCCCATAGTCCTATTCAGAGTATTGATCAGTTCATTTTTGGAAGTCGCTTGATTATAGTGTTGTGGGCGGTGTTGTGCGGTTGTTCGGCGCTAGGAGATTTACGTGTGCCAGTTTTTTTGCCACCTGCGTGGCGCCCAGCTAGCTTAGCCACAGACATAACAAACTGTCTCAAATACCTCCGGAGATAACTAGGCTTAGGCGGACAGTTAATTATATTTATGTTCCAACCGATACACGAACTTTGCCCGTTCGCGAACTAGACGGGCCAGTTCGCGAATTTTGACCAGTTCGTGAACTGGGGATCCAGTATGCGACCTTGCCAAAGTACGAGATTTAATCCCACCAAACAAGTCAGGGAGTTATGCAACAAAAATTGTGTATGACCTGTGATAAGTATACTTGGCGTCCGAGTTGCTCCAAGAACTTCAATACTTGGTCTCCTATCAATCACAGATTGCCATGACTGTCATTTTAGCAACCTTAAGCACCTCGCACGGTGTTAGAATCTGCTTGACCCTGCGCTAGGTAAAGATTAGCTAATTTTGGTCTTGAGTTCGTGTATATAGAGCGACTAGTAAATATTCATAATACAGCAAGGCTATACGAAGTAAGATATAGATATAGTTGTTGTGCGGTGTTTGTGGCGGCCATCTTAAGGCTAGTTGTTAGGGCTAGCAGGAGTAGTCTTTCTGGCTTTCTTCTGGGCCGTCTATAGACTACTGGTGGGGTTTAACTTGTAACCTTACAATTCACACAGTTTTTCACCTTTGCTGCTTGGTTGCGTCTCTGCACATCGTGAGATTACACCCAACAATAGTAGCGATGACTTGACAAGGGCCAGAGATTGCATCATTTAGATTGAATTCGATGAAAGCTGTGGAGCCAGTTATAGCTAGCTAGTATCAGTCCATTTTCGCAACTCATAATGACTTTAAACGGGTAGAGTTTACATAAACTACCAGTTCGCGAACCTCTTGTCCGGTTTGCGAACGGGATGAAATATTGCGAACCGGTCAGTCAGTTTGCGAACTAGAGGGTTCGCCAATGGGTCGGAACATCTACGTACACATACTCGCTAGATAATAAAGTCACCGCACTTTTAATTTGACCTACTCAAACTATTACCTAGAAGGAACATTATCTATGGACATCATCCTTGATATGATTGGGGTACCAAATGACTCCATACAGGAATCTACTGGCAAGGTAAATACAATTGATGGTCCGTGCAATGTCTTATTGCTCAATAACCAGTGTCCGGAGACTTTATTTTCTAGCGAGTAGAAGGAACCTTGAGGCATTCTCGTCGAAATGCATGCGGTGGTTGATTGCTGCGGCCTATCAATTGCTGCAGCCTATCATCTTGGACTTATTCGGGTGCGTAATATTCGACTCCTGGCCTAGAAATTCACCTCACAGCCAGGCAATGTGCATTAGGAGCTGTGGGCGCAAAAGTCAAAAGTTCCGGCTGAAGAGCCTGTAGTTTAGATTCAACTGGAGGTGGTTTTGCCGCCAGCTGCCCATGTAATTATGATAATAGTAGGTCTTCTATGCCATTTAAAGTCCGTAGACTCTGTATGAAACCTTGGAAGGTATTAGAAGTATAAGCACACAATCGTAAGGTTACCCTATAAAATAATGACACTACGGCTCATACAAGCACATCATATAAAGCGATGAAGGGGAAAATTGTTGCTGACGATATATATACAAACTGATACTTGGCTGCAAACGCCGATCGTACATCCTTACATTTAGCTCTCTGCCTGTAAATAATTGACTGAAATCTGGTCGATCTATGACGTCTTGCATTCCCGATTGAAAACGGTTCAATTCTGCACGATTCCGTGAAGTATAAACGCTCCAAAGTCTCCCAAAATCAAGATCCTCCCACTATCCATGATCCTCCCACTCTCCATGATCCTCTCAATGTCCGTCCATATCCCTAACTCGCTCAATAACCGCTTGTGATCCACCATTGACAGTACTCATCCAGAGGTCCCGCCGAACCGCACGGTTGTTATAAATAAAGAGCGCGCACTCTAAGAGATGCTTTGATGTCAGAAATATGCTTCTTTAAATAACAGGAAATTCAGTCCGATAGATGCCAACACTAGTCCGCCCTGACGGACTACTACCACCCCTGCGCATCCTTGTGTTCCTAAAGATTTTAGATACGGCAGATCCAGCTTAATACTTCGCCGGGAGACAATTATTCCTTTCAAAGAGCTTATCGGTCTCCAAGGACCTCGGGCAGCAGATGTCGGTAGTATACCATGTATATTGGTGGACGGTGAACGATAACTGTGGTCGGGCAATCATTCTAACGCTCGCTTTCTAGCCGGACTGGGCTTTCATATCACGTGGGTTGAGAGAACTCCAATATACTGTATCTTTCAATTACATACAAAGGAATGACCACAATAACGCACTACGTCGGTATCTTATGTTCTACAATACACTCTTTTTAGAAGATTATTCATGGTTTTAGCCAGCTAACAACAATCGGCATTCGTAGATATTTAACTCGCCCGAATACATTCTCAGCATGTTGATCCATGTGCATTAGGCGTCGCGGAGCCACCATGTTCAATTGATCGCTATATGAGGCTCCTGCTATTCTCTACTCGAAGAAATAGGGTGCTTTTCAACCTCCTATACGTTTGTATGCTGGTTTGAGTTTTACTGCGGGTTAATACCTTAAACTGATACCTCATTGCCGGTGATAACTTCCCGGCTTACCAAAGCCCAGGACTCATGCGAAAAATCGGGTCACTACGCCTATCCCCTACAGGCTGGTTTTCTCCAGATATGTTGCAACTACTATATAGGCAATTTTGCAAAGGCTATCAGCCGCAGCGGCCAATAACAGTGCCACTGTTCCGCTTTTCTCTGACTCATGGACATAAGCAGTTACCTAAGCGGGAAATACAACCTATCTGAAGAAAACGAGCCTGTAGGGGATACCCGCTGCGGAGGACCGGAAGCTATCCAACCAGTTGGCAATTCAGATGCTCCTCGTACCCAAAACAGCTTTCCTTTCTCTCCTCCACTAACGGTCAATCTACTCGTAAATTTCCTACAAACCCTCAAAACGGTCCAAAACGCATACCATCAGGTAGCTGGCGTTCATAAACCAATGACTACCATCGGAGGCGAGAAAAACCCTGAATGGAAAGTAACCAGCGGGGATGAGTTTGGAAGGAACGGGGGATACCGGCATTTCAATAGTCTGTCCCGGCTGGGTGTAAGGCTGATACCGATATCTACCATTTCGTATGTTGATAGATAGTAATTGAGTGAATACTATTGCTCACATGGATAGAGTGATATTATATATATAAGGATGTAACTTGTCTCCTGTCGGGCTACGTCTGTATAAAGTTGCGGCGCCGAACCTTAACTTAAGCCACAATAAGTCGGAGGTTTAGCACCTACCTTACTTTCCTGTTTAGGACTAACCATCACCCGACCCTCAATGTACTGCCCGAAAATTGACTATGATTTTCAAGGTAGGGAATTTTAGACTGCTAGTAACTAGGATAACCTTTCTGAAATTACGCACCTACACAGCCCACAGTGTCCATGATATAAAGTGAACTATATTTTATTCTTCGCCTGGTACGGGCCAGGGATATTTAACCCAACCCAAGACGGGATGGCGGTGTCGGGCCCCGAATGACTGCCGTCGTCACGGAGAATGAGGATCCCTGCTAACGGCCGCCAAGAAGTAAGCAGCGAAGAATTTCATTTTGCGAACCTTAAGCGACTACTCTACGGAACGGGCCGGAACGCGGTTTCTGGTATACGTTTGTACCACTTGTCATGTGATATCCTTCGATTAAAACGAGACAGGACGGTACCTTATATGATAACCACTAATCAAACTTACTAGAGTTTGATACCTGCCTGATGATGCGTAACGTATGACACAATCGTGCTCACGCATGTACTACACTCAAAGTACACATAAGGAAACTAAGAAAGTTATCTGATGCACAGCTATGGAACAGTCGTGCTCTGCGGCATTTCCCCTTCTGACTATTGAATGCCATTAATTACCGCACTAGCTTCCGTTCTCACACCGATCCAGCGGTTTCACCCCGCTTCCGACACCAGCGATTCTACTCTGAGCTATCTGTTCGGGTAAGGAATATCCCAGCCGATATGGAATATTGTATTATCTGGCTGAATCAATGATTTTGTAGTTTTAAAGGATGGGTCTAAACAAAATCTATTCGCCCATTTCTCTCAATTTCTGACTGTTCATGCGAGGTTAAGTCTTCGAAGCAAATAGACGCTGACAGAATGGTGGGTACGCAAACTGCAGGAACTACAAAAGTCACGGACTGTGCCAGATAACACGGTTCTAGCCCCAATTACCAGTGGTGCCCTACCGCCTTGAAGAGTTTCTGCAGCCCGCAAAATACGAACCGGTATTCTACGTTCCTGGAGTTGATCGAATGTCTGTGTTCTGTAGTTCTTGAAATGAGATTGTATTCTCAGTTTCGGCACCACAGTCTGGCAAAGAAGGCACTAGAAACCTCCGCCCCGGCCCAAAAGTCACCTTTACCGAGCTCTAGGTAGTGGGATGTTAGCCCGAGATAGACTAAGGTCAAGACGGTAACTTCGAGCCCCAAATTAAAGGCGAACATTCGAAACCCTATCCGGCATTTACAACGGCTCCAAAATCCCAGTGGGTTGTATTTTGTAGTGACCGCAACCTACAGTATTTCGACTGACACTATCGATGGCCAACCGAGCAAAAACCTGCAAACGCAGGTAGGCTTGAGAGTTTGGTTGGTAAATATCCCGTTGTAGTGTCTAAGCGCCCTTCATGCTACCTTATAAAGCTTCCCTTAGAAACAAGAAATATTCCTTATATCAGCCCATTGCGGATGCAGGAAAACTAGCACGAGGTTCTAGTTCAATTGCCATTCTTTACAACAGCGAATCCTTGACAAAATGCGATGCTTTGAACTCGCTGCTAGTAAATAAATCATTCTGCAAGCAGCAGAAGGGGCTGCAGATGCGCGGAGGGAAGGAAGTCAACACCAACCGTAGAGGTGGAAGGTGCGGAAAATTGGGCAGTGAGAACTTTGCGTGAAGAAGTCCAAAAGCAATATCGTTCCATGGTATCTACCGCTCAGAATATATATACAAAGAAAGTTTTGGAACCAAGAAAGGGATGGACTGGTTAGGAGTCTAACCTAGGACCTTTCTCATACGAGACGGATGCGCTACCAACTGCACTACCAGCCCTTGATGAGTGTAGATTGACACATTGCAACAGACAAGACGCGACGAACTGGTCGCTCCCTCTCCATAGACTTTAAGCCAACATCTTTATTAATGGCAGGAGTCGCAATTTTCTGTCCGCCCGTCAGTTTTTCAGGTCTCCACGTCGTCGTCTAGTCTCGGGCAAGATATTGCAAGACCAGGGCCCGATCAAGGCGACTAAGGGTGAAACCTAGAGCTGGAGTTACTGGTTCACCTATGCTTATACAGTTATTTCGATCGAGACACAGTAATGTGGGCTCTCCAAAATGTGGATGATTGACTGGGTAGGTTATAGTATGCTCTACGGTACAAAATAAATGTGAGAACTGTATAAGTTATACAGCTGCCTCATATTGAATATACACAATGCTATGTATATATTTATACAGTGGGGAAATTTTATACACTTCAAGTAGATTTATACAACAGTGTGTATCAAATACACAGTGTGCAAATGTATAAAGTCAGAGGAGCGTGTATAAATTCGATAAAAGTGTATAAATTTGAGAAGGTTGTAAAATATACAATTGTAGTGTATAAAATAGAAGTGTATAAGGTATATAATGGATGTGTATAAAGTAGTGGTGTATAAGATATAAGGTAGAGGTGTATAAAATATACCAAAAAAACTCGAAATTTTGCTAAGTCAGTTTTTGAATGGTAAATTCCATTGCATGGTTCAACTTATCAGTGAAAAAGCAGTCAAAACAATAATAATAAATAAAATAGCTTTGTAGTATAGTATTCTTGATTGTATTTTAGGCTCTAGTTTCAATTTCCTGTAATAGTTTTTTTTATATAACTACAGGCTTTATACAAAGACAATGTGTATTGCTTATGCCTCAAGTAGTATATATAATGAATACACACAGACACATGTGTTATACACTGTTATTACATATTTTATACACAGGAGTTGTATATCTAATACAACAAAATTGTATAACTTATACAATTTTTTTGGATATTTTATCCACTTTGCATGTCTCAGTATAGAGTTGCTAGCAAGTTTTATACCAGTTTGTTTGTCCCCACCTTCACATTTATAAATATATACACTCTCGGTTGTATATATTTATACACGCTTCTTGTCCCATTGGGGTGTAGATTATGTACCATAGACGTGATTGGAAGCTGTTGGGAGGCACATTGGATATCACTCGGTCACGACGGCATCACTCGTACCATGTATCCATCACTCGGAAGCCCACCAGCGTCTACAATTGCATGTGTACCTGCATCGTGAGTCCCTGGTCCGTTTTCTGGCTCGTAAGCAGTTGGTGTTTCATGTGCATAGTCTGTATTAAGATCAGGGAGAGCGGCTCCTATCAAGATAGTGCAAAAGCATATGCAGGTTGCCAGTAATTCGTCCATTGTAGAAAACGACCTAATACGGAAGGTCAATCAATGATCGGGTAGTTACATCGGTTGTCAAAGGCATCTCAATATGCAAAGTGGAAAGCTTGATGCACTACCGTCTGCAGCACCGTCTCCAGCCGATGTGGCTTAGCCCCCACAACGCTCAGCCAATCTCCATCATATTCAAATGCAACCTATCCTTCATGCACTCCTTGCATTATTTTCATCTAAGGCGCTTAAGCACAATCGCGATCCGTATTTGGCAGCTCCGAGACAAAGTCTAGAAGGGTTAGTGATATCCTGATATAGAGCTATCGTTCCGAAAAACTCTCAGTCTGACTCGATTTTGGCATACAAAACAAGGCTTCATGCGCGACGTAGCACTTCATTTGTGGGACCTTCCGAATTTATGACCCTGCCGCACCCTCCTTCCATTACGCCACGTACTTAATGAGTGGGGAACTGTTCCTCCATTGTCATTCTTCCTTCCATTATGCCTCCAACTTAATCAGTGGGGCACTGTTCCTCCATTATCATTACCAATTATCCAAAAGTTTTAACAAGATACTTTCTTCACCCACCTACAAGTACCTGCTATCACTTCAATTTATTTACGCTACGCTTAATCAGTATAGTACGTCTGAGGTCAGATTCAACCTTGAGTTCGCACACTCGCAATCGTGTCCACTCTGACTTTGGGGCTTATCCAGGAACGAAAGGCAAGTTATAGCGGCCTAATTGTTGTCTCAGACATCTAATTCCTGAACTCTAAAGACACTGCATCTTATACCACCCGCATTAGATTTTGCCGAATCTTTGTACCGGTTATCTGTAACATGTGAGTGATCACTCAGCGATTTGTGTGGCATGCCTGACTAAACAAAAAGATTCTGTAGTACCTCTTGTGCAAAATGGCGGGACAAATAGCTATCCAATGGAGCCTCAACCAGGCAACATCTGATCTAATCGAAGTATCTAAAGGCATGATAGCAGCTGCTACCAGCGACAATGTACAGGTTCTTGCACTGCTTGCAGGAGAATCTTTCGGAGCAACACTTGCCATGTCTCGGGAGACATGCGATAAGGCGTACTCGTTGTGCAGCCAGGATCAAACATCTGCGGTGGTCAATTTCCTAAAGCTTCAGATCGGATATAAGAGGGGCGATTGTGGTTGGCAGCTTTGTAAAAGCGACGCGGGTTTACGTTTTCTCGGCTTGGTTGCTTGTTTATGCACGCTCGATCACTGGAAAGCCGCCCAAGCCTTGCACGCGATGATTACCGAGACAGCCGTCGATAAAACGCTAATTCCCTCACCTCAACAATTGAAACAGCTTATTCGAGCGTTAGAATACCGGTTAGCAAAGTCAGCTTTCGCCGAGAGTGTTCTGGGGTGGAGTCTCTACCTATCCGACTTCAAAAGCACGCGATCAACAAATCCACCCATAAATGAACCTGATATCAGAACTCTGGTGGGATTAGTCAAAGCTGTTCGAAGTCTAGAAAGGGTTGGAGAGACACGTAAGCTGCTCATTACAACTTCGGCTACCCTAGCTCCCTGGATATGTGCCTTTTTGAAGTGGTGTATCGGTGATCCGCCGTCAATTGTATCACCCAATGAGACACCCCTTTTGACAAACCCATCCTCGCGGGCATTTCTAAAGCTGGTAGAGACTCCTCAGGAACAGATAAAAATATCAATCCTGGATGAGATTGGAAATATCGCACACCTAGTAACTTCGGATGCAAGCATTCAAACTATCAAGGGAATGGTTGGCATTAATGCGTACTTCAACAAATTGATAAATGACCTCTTCGGATCGAAAAATACACCGACTTATCGTGCCTGCGAGGAAGCGATTCCGTATGCATGCAACTTGGTCTACTCAAAGTTAAGATATTCAACCGAGGCGACGAGCAGCAGTCTTAACATGGACCTATGGAAAAACTTACCATCACAACTCGAAGGATCTACTGCAAAATGGGGCCAGCCATTTCCAGAGAAACGGAAAATTGCTACTGTACTTAATACCGTCTTAGGGTTGGAGGAGTTACCTACTCTCCCAGAGCTTGAGCCAGGTGAACTCATTGCAGACCTGTCAGTAGCTAGAGTTTTGAGGGAATCCATAAGACGATCCTGTCGTTGCACACTGTGTAAAAACAATGGTGGCCGGCAATGCGAGTTTACACGATTCATCGAAGACACCAGTATTTGCGTTGCACACATTTTAGTAGTGTCTTTACTAGAGTCAGGCGATCCTGAGGGTGCCCAGCTATACTTTCGCTCCCGCTACGGTACTTTGAGCGACAGGAAGCATGAGTTTGTGGTAGCGATCACATCGATCTTAACCGACGGCAAACCGTATGTTTTCGACGCACTGCATATCTTTCATGCTGCGCTGGAGCTCCTGGGTCACAATGATAATGATGATTCCAAAGTCAAAAATACGTGGATGATGTCTTCACATTATGGCCAAACAGTTTATCCTCGTATACTGGAGACACGGGTGCTCGACGAAGAGGGTATAACCAGACTGGTGTGTATACCCGGGCAATTGGTATGGAATGACAGCTCATACAGCAACGTCCGATCCAACGTTGTTGATAAATATTTGGCAATGGAAACTCCAGATCAGTCCGATGGTGAAGATGATATCTGTGTCATTAGGAGAGTCACCGAAGATCTAGCTCCATCTAATGCCTTCGCTGATCGTCGGATTAGCTGGCAGGTTGGTGTTGGAGAGGACTATTTGAAGGTGTCTATCTTATCGAAAGATTTTCCATCGTTACCAATCCGAGATCCGATGAGTGCAATATCGGCCGCAGTAAGATCCATTTTTGTTGATTGTCCTCATGATCCGAAAACAACACTTCCATTACTTCGAATGCCGGTATATTGCACTACACCAGTAAAGCCTGATCCCCCACCCCGCAGAGGTGGGGCTGTAGGGGTTGTGCAGTGTGACAGAAACGATCCCATGCGATTCTTTACCCTCACCGCAGGTAAGCCTGGTGTTATTCGTGGATACTCTTGCCTTGAGTGCTGCCTTTTGTATTGTAATATGGCTTCTCTGGATTTCGTTGTCTGCTGATGAATTCAATGTATGAACCCCTTCAAAACTAAATGTATCCAACTAAAAGTTAAAGCAGGTTATATGTATCCTATATATCTACGATATCATATTGTCCTTGTGGGATTTAGTTTGATAATGGTGCGGCTCGATGGGTGTGTATGGTGGCCAAGGTTTGGATAGGGTGGCAGGCTGACAGGGTTTGAAAGTGCGTCTGGATGGATAACTTGTTCTCATAGCGTTTGTGCTGTGTTTTCATTTGTCAAAAGGCATGCTGGTTGGATCATTCTGATAGCTGTACGCGTTTATTCGGGGATTTTCGGGAATAATTGAATGGATGAAAACTCAAGCCCAGCGAACGGTTTCATTCAGTGACTACGTAACGCGCCAATCGGTTCCCAGCGCCCATTTAAACAATTATACCCATCTAATCATGCAACCAAAACTGCTCTATCGATACTGCTTTGCGTAATTACCGCAGCGTGGTAACCGTACACTACGAGGTCTAAAGGTTCCTGGGCCACCTGCTTATGATGCTGCGGTCGTAATGGACGTAGGGTTTGACATGACTTAGGCACTTTCAAAGTTTTAAAAACACCATTTCTTCCATCAGGAATAGATAGGAACCATTTTGTTGGCTTTGTAATTTTGGAACAACGTTTATGTTGGCTAAGGATTTATCCCGAAGGCCATCAGGAGCTAAGGTCAGGGTTCCCAATAATCCGAGCGAAGTCTAGTCACTGCAGCATCACTCGCTTCACAATCCTATCACTCGGCTTACATTCAAGCCCAGTAGTCGCCTAGTACAAAAACCTTCCGCCCGACAAATGGTAGTCCAGGGTCAGGTAGACTTCCACCTAGTCAAGACGGACTATAGAGAAGCCTGGCTAAGGCGAGCACTAGGCTTAGTATGGTTCCTGTTTCCCCGCGAGCCTCGGGCTTGGTGCGGTGCTTATCTCCCCAGTAACCTCGGGCCTGAGTAGAGCTTTGCTCCAGGTATGATCTGTTTTCTTATTTATGTCTATCTTTTCCTCTCCTTGTATAGTAGACAATCAGCATCCTTTCGTTCTCTTTGTTGATTGCTCTCGACAGTTTAATCTCTATTTCCATAATCTAGCACCGCGCAAACCTCCGCTAATTGTAGTAGAATAGAGCTGAAGGAGAAAGCGGGGGCACGGTACGATAGTATTAGGATTACTATGTTCAAATAAATATCTCAATTATAAGGGCTGAAACTTGCATTGTGGTACCAACATGACCAAGTGGTATTAGATAGATTCCAAAGAATGACGCATTGACACAGTCCTCACGCAGAAGTATTCACGATCATGACCCAACCTCTCAAAAATGGGTAAAAGGCACGACTCTGGAGCGGCTAAATGAAGTCATTAACTTGCATGATACTTCAGAGAGAAACCTTCTGTAGCTAACAACCTCGCGCATTCATCCAGAGGATATACTTTCACCCATAATCCATACGGCAACCCAACTAAAGAGGTCACAATCGACTAACTTCAAAATACACTGGCTAATTGTGCATGTGAGAATACTTACTCACATTGCCGCGGCCGGTTTTTTGCAGTGACCGAAGCTGGATTTCGGAACATCGCGGAACTGCCGCAACTTTCGGAAAGTAGAGTAGCTTCAATATTTTCACTGCTTTGAGAGTGCACCAATACGAACTGGAACAGTCCAAGTCCGGTCTAGTCCAGTGTGAAGTTTCTTTGACTAGCGCCGATTGGTGCGAGATGACACCGAGCTGATACGACGTGAAATCTGAGGTTCTGGCGAATAATCTTCGCATGCGGAAACCCCTCGTGTCTCGAGCAAGCGCTGATTCTGCCCTGTGCTGTACTTTTCGCTTCAACGATTCGAACTGACCCGCACTACCTATATCCGAGTGATAATAAGTGTAGGCGACGTCCGTATAAGGTTGCAGCCACCAGGCCTTAACACGCACTTGCCAAACTGTTGCATAAATAGATCTCAGCCCTCGTACGAATTATTTGGCTAGTATTCATACAGGCTGACGGTGTTCAGCCGTCTCTATACATGGATGAGTACGTACGCATTTTGACATGGACTACCATATATATATGTGGCCTTTGTGCCCTCTTGGATAGAACAATCAAGCTTCTCCATCATCGCATCTAACAAGCCTTGGCTTCGACCACAATACGAAGTCGCCGATTAAACGGCTACTCCAAACTGCTACCTTCCTGTTTTGGAGTAGCACAGCCCCAATTATCACTCGGCGCCATTACATCGGGCTGCAGCCCTGAGGCCCCAGAGAGGTCTCTCGAAACCACATGCACACCGCTGCATAACCTCTCACCCCCGCCGCCACTCTCCACCTGCCATATTCCGATCACCGCTCCTTCGGCCTCCGATAGGATCTCTAGCTCTCACTATAAGACGTACATTCTATATTAGATAGATCAAGAGACATTGTCGCTCGATCCAAGGACCATCAGTAGCATCAGATATATATAAGCTTCCCCACTTCCCGTACGCGCCGTTCACCCATAGGTACCTATGCGGGGGCGCTACCATTTTATTCCTCACCTAGGGAGATGTGCTAGCCCAACGACGTGCTTTAGGCCCGATTACTCTCTTGTGACGATTCCTAGTCTGGACACTTCGGCCGGCTTGCGACGGCAGAGCTGGAGTCGTGACGTCCACTAGACAACGATGGATGAGACGGTAAAAAGTACACTGCCGGGTACAACGTCTGCCACCGTACGGAATTGAGACATGTGACTTTGCCTTAGCATTCACCGAAAAGGTCTTGTGAAGAGTCGATAGAGTTTAGGTCATTTGGGGTTACTTGTTACTTGGTCATTGTCGACCAGCTGATGAAGGTTGGCATCAGTATCTGGAACGACATCGACTCGCCCGAGCTCAGATGCATGTCTCCTGCACAGTGAAGGCCGGGTGCCTCGTACATAGCTTTTCATACCACAAGCGAGGTTCAGTAATAACGAGTACCCCCAATTGACCGATTTATGTTGGCTATCATTAAACTGTACCGTCGAAAGTAACGGGCTTCAGACATACTAACTCGTCCGGCGGGCTGTCTCGGTTGTTGCATCATCGTGCCCCATTAACCATAAGCTGCCGGCGCCATTTCACCCGCCTGTCGGATGCCTGCTCGGAGGCGGCTGGCACTGCCCCGGAACACCGCGCATGACGGCCAAAAAGCAAGAGCGACGATTTCCACCGTGCCGGGCCGAAACCTTAACGACAACGGAAGGGGCCGGAACGCGGTTTATGTACCGCTTGGCATGCGATATTCCTTTGATTAAAGAAGATTGCCATATCCCCAGGAAGAGCTACATGGCTCTTGTTCTTGTGTCCAAATTTTCACGTTTTCACTAACGCTGTGAAAAGCTTCGAGCGAGGCAAAGTTTGGATTACTACAGCGCCCGACCTTTGCCCCAGACAACGGAAAATGCTAATTAAAGATATTGTATATATTTTTCTTAGGAAGACCCAGTGAGTATCTTTAGTGGTCGATTATAACTTCGAATATTAGTATCGGTTATTGTGGTCGGAGTGTAAAAGTTCTCGTCTTATTGGGTGCAGTTTTGCCGTATAACTCCGCGCCAGTACAAATCCCGGTGTTTTGGCTTAAGATAGAGGCTGAAACATCCCACTTCGCCCTATCACCCCGCCTCATTAAGGTACGTACAGGGTACCGCAAGTCAGGATAATATTGTAGTGATGATATAACTCTATTGGCTTACCTTGCTGGAACGCCGGGTGTGGTTTCGTAGTGTATATACTAAGCCTGCCGCTGGATATCACCGCTTTAAAGTGCACTTTGTTAGCCCGAGAAAGATACATGCGCTTTACACTAAGACATGATACTTATCGTTGTATGCGTAGGTCTTTACCGGGTAATGGTTGAGATCGATGCCCTCATATGCTGTCGAACTATTTTATCCACGGGGTATATCAACTGACTGGAGTTTTGTGCCTGAACTAACCGTATGTGTAAAATCAATTTCATGCCATCTCATCCATCGTCATTACCACCAGCCTTCTCCCTCTGACGTCCTCATCATCATCCCTCGAGAGGAAACGAGACAATCGGATGGCAATGATAAAAGATAAGGAGATGGCATTGTTAATGGACGGTACTAGACTATGGGAGATTAATGAGATTAGACAGTAAAGCCGGCGCTTCAACTCAGATATCTTCTAAACCTCGCCTTTTTCGGTCTTGGTAAATGGTGTCAATTGGCAGGGGCGATCCAGGAAATTTACAGCGGTTTTCGTGTCAACAGTATTCGTCTGACCCCCGGCGGGATAACCCATCGCCATTTGCAAAGTCATTGTCCCAGTTACGATCAGCATTGATGCGTATGATTACTTCCGTCGATTACATGCTTGCCCCTCCGCTGCTTGAATGGTGACTGAGTCCCAGACCAACTCTCAAGGCCCAGTGATCTTACTATTTCTCACAATCATTACCGCTCCTTCGTACAAACTAACTCCAGGTCCTACCATAATATGCTGTCTGCATGACTCAGCGTGTCTCAGTGAAACGAGGAAGCCCGGAATCATGGAGGTTGTGGGCGGACACCCGTTCAGTGATGCCTTATGGTATAGTTTTGGTGTGGCGTAGTGTAAAGCAAACTACCATGGTGTGAGATATGGTGTAAAATAGATAATGTAGCGTAAATGTAGATTACATTTTGTTTGATTCACACCATGATTCCCTGGCATCAATCGTGGGGGCATGAATCTAGCAGTAGTGTCAATGCCGCCAGAACTATGCCGCTGCAGATGGCGTGTAAGTCGCCTCTGATATGAGTGATACTCCACGCAGCGTGTAAATTACACCGCGATCGAGTAATATCGGATGCAGAGGTCTGCGCGACTGCCGAGATTGAATTTTGGTGTTGCAGTTTTTAAAGCTGTGGATGGGTTAGTTTTAAGCGATATAGCTTTGGGTTAGTTTTTCTTTACAATTTCGATGACAATCATTTAACAGTTTTCCCTGTAAAATCTTGTGTATGTGCGATGTGTGGGTGCCAGGGGTGGTGCTGTTGGTGATGATGGTGATGTTGATGGCGATGGTTGTGGTAATGGTGATGGTGATGGCGCGGATGGTATGCATGCTGTTCTGCACGGTAGTTGGAAGTGTTGAACAGCCAGTCTTGCGAGTCCAGCCAACTGATCTAAATTTCCCCCCCCTTCTCCACCAACTGCCACTACAACTGCCACTACAAATGCAACCATGATGTGGGCTTATCCTTGACGACTTGTGTAACAGTGAATGTGTCTGGTGGTTCGGCTGTTCGAAACGGGAGCCCCGCTGTTCTGACGCAGAAGAGGCGCTGTGGGGAATGTATGCTTCACGATTAGCCATTCCAGGCATAATCGGGGTGAGTTATTTTCACCGCCAGCCCTGAGGCTAACGCGGAATGGTGTGAGGCTGCAAGATACCACCGGCGGGGGGCTAGTGCAAGTTATTGCGCATCTTGGAGGCGGAGACAGGATGACCTGCAGAATCTCGCTGTATTCAGCGACGGACGAAGACTCCCGAAACGGGATACTTGCTTTGCCCGGAGTTTGTATTTAATATGGCGTAGCAGTGTAGGTTGGAGTTCTTCTGTAATAATTGCTGGGGTGCGTAAAGTAGTGGGAAGTTGTGATAGCTGTACGGATCGGAGAGACAGCAATGCTGGCACCGCGGACTAGATATCTTAGTGGGGCCGTTGGAAGGGGGAATGTTGGTGCACTATTTTGCGATAATGCCGATCATGAGATACGGCCGACATTTTCTGTGAGGGGAGATACTATGTGCCACTGCTTCATGGTTCCTGCAGCGCTTACTGGAATTGAACTCCTGCCTAGTGATGCACGACGCACTGGAGTGGGACTTGTCGGTCCTCTGATTATTAAACGCAGCGGCCTCACCTATTGCCTCAGGCTACTTTCGGCCAAGGAATATCCTAGTTTGTACGGACTTAAGCTCGCATGAACGGTCAGAAATCTGCCGAATTTGACGCTGCTTAGATTCATACTGGGCTCAGCAGCCCTGCTGTTATATCGTGTTATCTGGCTTAATCCGTGAGACTGTAGAGATGAGATTCTCGGCTTCGGCACCTTGATCCGAGACCCGAGCATTAATTTAGAAACTTCCGCTTAAGTCCGTGAGTTACCTATACCAGCCCACGGCAGACTTTCGGCCCGAGATAGCCTTCGGCCGAGACGGCAACCTCCGGACCGGAAAGACAGCCTTACGCGTTCGCAACTGGCACCAAACCCCGCTAGTTAGTATTACTATACATAGCCGCAGTCTGCAATCCCTTGACTCATAAATGCAGGTAAGTCTGAGAACTCTGCTTCACCTCCGCAGCATGACTCGTACGCATCATCCGACGATGCACCGGATGCTGCCTACCAGCTTGAAAGCGCACTAGATGAGTCAATCATTCCCGCTCTTCGAGGACTATCCGGGCGGTATTACACTACCAGATTAAAGAATCGAGAAGAAACGCCGCAAAGATTCGCCGCGGAATCAGTACATATCATCATTTCGCAAGCCTCCGATTCTTACTTCTAACAATCCTCACACATCAGTGAGCACCAGTGCAGTTCGGTGCAAATACACATCCAGAGTACCTGCAGCAACACCTTGCAGCGATCTCACAGTGCGTCAACCCCCAAATCCCACCACGCCAACCTATACCTAACCTCACATCAGTATCGATCAACATGGAGACCAATGACGAGATCCGGAAGTTCATCACCGAAAACGTAGCGCACAGCGAAAGCTTCCGGCATCACAAAGACCAAATCATCGCCACCGTCCACGAAAACTCGGCAGGGGTGTTCCGATATGCCGGTAACCACCCATGCATGCACCACGCAAGTGCCCGATTAAGCGTTGATATCGAGCCCAGCCCTTGTCCTTGACGAACTCCACGAGCCTTCCCCAGAACCTGTTTCAGAGCGTCTCCGGAGCATGCCGAAGGGGATAACTGGCATGTACGAGCGCATACTCTGTCGGCTGTGTTCCCAAGGCGGAGAATTGGAGCAGAAACTACGGGGCAGGTTGCTATTGTGGGTTGCTATGGCATTTCAGCCGCTGACGATTGCGGTAATGCAGTATGCATGTGTGACTGTCGATGGACACAAGGCTTTCGATCCGGAGGAGGTCGCTTTGCCTACCCCGGAGCTGATGCTGGAAACATGTGGTTCGTTGTTGGAAGTGTTTGATGGCGATAAACTACGTTTCTCCCACCACACTGTGAAGGACTTTTTGCTCCAGCCGCTTGAGAATCTGTCCGAAGACGCTCGCGGGGATGAGAGAGTGACGTCTTGCATGGTGAATGAAGGAAACGCTCATGCTTGCATGGCTATGACCTGTGGTGCACCAGCCCAGTATTCTGTTATACACATTGACGTGCTAAAAAAACGATAGTTACACAACTCTTCTCAAAGCATTTGCACGGTCTCAAGCACGAGTCAGAAGTAGACGAAGGAAGTGAAGATAAGCTACTTACAAACAACTCACCTTTCTGCTACGCAATCAGCTATTGGCTAGGGCATGCTCGGGCTGTACCCACAGGTGCCGAGGCAACACCTCTCTCTCGGGCCTTATGGCAGCTTGTCGCGGACTTCTTCTGGGGCAACAGCGGTGCGACCTTCGCCGAATGGAGAAGGGTCCACCCAACCGTCGAGATTGAGGACGCCATCCACAGGTCTCCTACGGGCCACAAGCGGTGCGGGGCTATGATAGGTCTATCTTGGGGCCCCCTCCATCTAGCTGCTTCATACGGACTTGTTGATGTCCTCGATTGGGCGCATCCGGAAGGAATCGACTTCAATGTGGAAGTTGTTTTCCGATCGACTCCACTGTGGGAGGCTACAGCGTCTGGAGAAGAAAGCGCAGTTGCTGTGATTGTAACCAAGGATGGTGTCGATGTTAACATATCTAATGGGCTCACACCGCTGATTATAGCGGCCAGGGATGGTCATGTTGGGATTGTGGAAATATTGTTGAGACAGGTTGGGATTAATGTTGATAAGGTCTCCAGTAATGGATACTCGGCACTAGACCTTGCAATCAAGGGTAGGAACGAGGAGATTGTTCGGCTGCTACTGGAACATGGAGCGAAACGGGAAAAGTTAGAACGGAAGGATTTGACTATACTAGGAGACCTTTCTTCGGTTAAACTGAGCTCAAGCGTTGGGGGGTTTAATAGTTGAGTGTACTTTGTCAGCAACGCTGTTACAGGCCAATAGCGAGAAGTTTACTTTTGGGTTCGGTGGGTATGGGGGTTATAGTTGTGCGGTTTCACCCCTAGCCCTGAATTATTCTTTACGTTTCGTTTTATAGTTGTAGAACTTTCCTTTTCGCATAGTACCTCTGAAAATAGAAGACAAGTTTTTTTCCATCACAAGGATTAAAATAGTTTTCTGTTTGAGAGAAGAGGGTATCACTCAGCTGGTGTTGTTGAAGGTTACATTCGGATGACTGATCTCCTTTACGCCGCTTGTGCCAGGATTCATTTTAGTTCCTTCTTTAGTAACACAACTCGCCTCGGTGAGAACCTTTGGTTGGTCGTGATGTTCGGTCACTCTTTTGCTCATATCGTCTCCGGTTGGACCAGCGAGTTACAGCACTTCTACAGGGCAAAATAATTGTATTGATGTATTTTATCGTTGATTAATGATGACAATTCAGCGTGAAGGAACTATGGAAGCATCTTATTTGAATGATACTCTTCTAGCCCCATGAGCTGTTTTTGCAGCAAGCCACCGCCGCCTGCGGGGTTATATTCTCAACTAATATCGTTCCCTCCGCAGCCAACGACGTTAACCAGTCCCCTTGACCTCCGGCGATTTTCGCTGCATTAATACGTACGAACACTCCCGCCGATTATGTACTGCTCGAGAATGCAATTGTGTACGTCGGGGAGAATCTATCAGAGAATCTATCATCGCGTAGTGAGCAGTGACATGCCTCGTGAGATTGAAGTCGCGGGATGAAGTTCGAATGCGGGATGTAGTTATTGAACATAGGGATGATTGCGTGTGGAAGCGTGCTTAGGTCCGCCCACTCTCCCTGAGCACCTTCCAAAAAATCTATTCGACTATTTTGATTGCTTAGTTAGTACAGTGCTAAGCTTTGTCTAAATATCCTTAGTGTGGTCCCATTAGTTTTACCTCCCCGCTTGTACATGGTTCAGGACGTCCCGCTGTCCTGACATTTGCGGGACACTAATGGGTAGCTATATCTCTGTTCTGGGTATATAACTTGATCAAGATAAATACCTACCATCCGGCAATGTACTCAATCGGTAGGGCCCGACCTTGTGAGCTGGAACGAAAGGGAGTCCTATAGATGTGCTATACAATATCTGAACTCAATGCACCATTATATTCTTGTTTGTTCCCGTGCCCAGACACTCGCTACCCAGCTACGTGCCCGTAGATACATACTTAAGTACTAAGCTCATAACCCCCACAACCCTAATTTGCACAAGCAGGTTCTAAAAGAGCAGCAAAACCAAGTTTGTGCCGTAAGGACTTGGTGTTTATAGCGCCGATCAATGGTAAAAGTTTCGAGCCCGCAGCTAGTGGTTCGATCACCACGGGCTACCCTAAGTTAGTCCTTGTATTGAATATAGGTACAGAATGATATTGACCACCACTAAAATCCTGGTCTTGAATCAGTGCTAAGGAGATCTGAGAGCACATCGTGGCCTGGTTTTTGTGATCGCACTCGGAAGCATGACGATACCGCGGTGATCCTCATTGGTGAAGTTCAGTTCCTATGTACAGACCATATTTCTCCTCCTAATCTACCGAGAAAACAGTGCAGAAGTGGTACTGATAAATACCGCGATTCTCCAACTGAGCAAAACGATTGCAATTTGTAAATACTGTTCTGAAAAATCTCGCTGCCAAGATAGTGCTTGCAGTGTTCTCTCATGAAGGCCGTTAAATTATAGGTTGTCTCTAAGGGAGTCGGATGTGCTTTTCGTGCCTTCTTCCCATACAAATGAAAAATGGGAATGCACTGTTTGTATGGTAGAAAGGTACAGGGTGCTGAAAGGGGATCGTTCGCGATGTTCCGCACACCTCACGGCACGCACTTTATATATTTCTGAAGTACACGATTTGACACGTATCCGATGCTTGGCGTTTGTGTTCTCACTTGATATAGTTGGCTGAGTACTATGTACTATGCTTCAGGCCAGTGAGCGGGCCAATCAACGGTTCTATACCACTACATATTGTAGTAACCCCAATCGTTTATATTGCGTGCTGGCGAAACCAAAGATCCCCATATTCATACTCCAACGGTAGAGTCTGGGGTAGGTCATTGTTGCCGTTGCACTTAAAAACGAGAAATCGGATGCCGCCTGTGTCCGCTAAAACCCAGAGCCAATCGTAAATTAACATGGCAGTGAGGGATTACCAGACCCACAGGGGCTGTCAAGTTAGAATACATATCGTATAACTAACTCAACTAAATGGTATAATAGGCCAAAGTAGACAAAAGTGTTAAACTTGTTACGTTTGTTAAATTTGCCGGCATGACAAATGTTCAAAGTTGAGAGCTTATCGACGTACATCACGTCTTATTTGATTGCACGACAAATGTTCAAACTTTATCGCAAAATGATCTACGTCTAGGTACCCCTTGGTACTGATATGTACCCTTGCGTACACGTGATTTACATACTTCAGTTTCAACATTTCTCCGAGATCGAATACTGGTGCGAGCGTTATGCTGTACAAATGTTAAAATTCGACAGAAATATTGAAACTTAAACTTACAAATTGAGTGTACACCGAGTTACTATAAGTACACTAATATACGTCAGTAAGTATGACAAGTTTCAACAGTCCTCTTTTAAGTTTTAACTAATGACAACTTACTTTTAAGAAACATAACAAGTTTTAATAGTTTTGTCCACTTTAGCCTACCATACGAAGGAACTATGTTGCATCTAAACTTACTATTTTCTGACAGTAATAAAGTGATGTACTAATTATAGATTAGGATATGCAGTAGTGACGAGGAGCGAGTGAAAGACAGCATATCGAGTGTTAATCATATGCTACGTACCAGTATGGTGCATAATATCAGAGTACCAGCAAATGTATGCTTGAGAGGACCTGGCTTGGCTGGCATTCAACTTTTATCAATTGGCAGAATGAGGTGGACTATGGAGAATTCCCGAGTGACTCACAATGAAGCAATCCTTGCCCAGTCTCAATACCACCGAGGTCGGCCATATCTTCCACACAGAGAATAACACCGTGAATAGCAGGTAAGAATAGAAAGGCCCAGTTTATAACGGTATTAAGAATGGATGGCGTTGATGTCTACATGGTGACTTGGGAGATTTTTAGTAGCGTTACTGATTGTTAAAAAGCTTGATCCGTGCGTACGGGAAGTGCTCCCGGAGCTCCTTCACATCACCCGGTAGTTGCAGTGTCACGGGAACTTTGTGTGGAGGTTCAGTTAGTTCCATCTCGCTAATCGCGGAGGCTCGATACGCCCCGCTGTCCGGAAATTACCGGGACACTAGTGCAGCAGGGTAGCAATAGTCTGTCCACTTCTTGGCCATATCATTAGAGTACTCTCGAGCTAGATATTTCAAGACTAGGGCCTGGCCTGATCAGGACAACCGAGGGTAAGATTTCTAATGAACGTCGAACATTCCATTAATTTAGGCCACAATACCAGCAAATAGGTTCTCCAACCTTTTGAGCATCAAATAAGTAACGTATAGTGCGGTGTATGTGCGATTGACGAAGTTTCTAGGCATACTGCATATCATCAATCGGTCACCATATCATCACTGGTATCAAACTACAATCACCTAGAGTCCTGCAGTCCAAGAATTGCCAAGACCACAAAATGTAGACCGGTGCAGGGCGGGGTCTTACCCGGACGAGGCAGAAACGGGATTTAGAGTAGATCTGCGGGAGAGACCACGAATGTCGAGCCGGTGAATGCTACCATTGTGTAGGATTATAAACTCGGCGAATGAAAAAATCCCGGAATCAATTTTGTCCGGTGTTGCATTTTACTATGGATAGAATACCCTTCAACAGAGATTCATCTATAGTGTTTGTAGGATCCACTAGTTAGTGTGAGAGTTGCGTCGGAATGCGGACGATTTGATCATTCCTTCCCGAGTCCATGGTACACTTTACGGGTTAGACACATAGCGATGCAGGCGGTACAGGGCTGGTATCTTAATGTTGGTAGCGGAGTAGTACTAATGTGCACACAGTATTTCGAGTACCTACAATTTAGATCTTGAGATGTAATCGAAAGGAAAACATCACACATTGATGGTTAAGATGCTTTAGATGTGTTGCATGAAATGCTGTGCTGGGCACATACGTATTACGTGAAATGAACATTACATGGGAGAATCAGATATAATACAGTGCTACAGGATATCTCGGGGTAACTGATGGACGAAATATCTACTATCATCCCCTTATCAATAGTAGCACAAAGCTCCATCCCAGAATAATACATCCACCGCCAATTCAAATAGTAATAGCATTCACCCTTCCCGCAAATATCACCCCACCCGCGCTCCCAAACTCTTTAACTTCCGACATCTAGAACTTCGCGTTACAACCACTTCGGCTCCCATTCGCGCCATTGCATTATACTGTTCCCAATACACAAACAGGACACGGACAATTTGCACTACTGAGGTCATAGAATCATGAATTTAAGGTTCCGTTTCCGTTCCCCAATATTAACGCACGTTATTACTCGGTTTTGACGCAGTTACAAGAGTCCCAGCGCTCGATCTATGCCGCAGTGTGATTATGTCAATTCCAGGAGATCGAATTTTCCGATCTTACCTGCGCATGATTTGCGGCGGCACTGTCATACTCTAGTAAGAGTGAATACAGTATGAATAAAACAAAACAAACTTGCGGCGGCAACTCCGTTTGGCTTATTCCATCCAGCGGTAGCCATTTTTGTGATTTTGAGCGCTTGGAGCCATATCCCGTCGGGTTCGAACGGGATTCCGCTGCACCTTAAGACGTCGGGTTTTGGGTATTATTAATTCGGGCAAGGTTCCGGTCCCTAGTGTTGACGGAAATGCTGGGTTTTGGCCCAAGAGCATCGAAGAGCATGATGTGATTGCTTATCTGTTACGTGGGCTGCCATTCCTAGTAGTATTTTAGACATCGTGTCCTTTAGTCTTGTCTCCTTTTCTCCTCTCTTTACAACTTAGACGGCTGACGAGTTTTCCATGCCCGCTGAAAGACCTGCGTGTCAACACCGAGATCTCGAACCGTAGTGTACTAAAGTTTAAACCGGTGTCCATGGTGATTGTCCTAACAATGTTGCCAATTGTCACGCATCCCCCAGACTTGGGCACTGATTCCGCTATCTGAGCCCCCTAAAGTTCTAGTGCAAAGCCTATAGCCTTATTCCGTACAACCTGAGACCAAATTCATTTGCAGTTCATTGAGTGGAGACGACTGGCTGAGACTTCCGGGGATCGTCAGAAGTTGGTGTTAACCACTCCAAATCACTATTTATTTATTGAACGCTGGAACAGTTGACATTGGGTAGTAACAAAATCGATGTGCCATCACTCGTCAGAATACTTAATTGAAATCTGACGTAACGTCATCTGGTTAGTACAGTTCTGCTTCTTATTACCGGATGTATCGTACTTCAGAATAGGGAAATCCTTCATCCTATTAATCGTTGTTTAATCCAACTGCGGTCTTCGGTCGAGAAGTTCTCGGCTCAAAGATCTTTCAAATACCCATCAGTTGTCAGGGTATATATTCATTACCGAACAGCGAACAAAACGGAAGTTCTCCCGTCAAATAGGCACTGATAACTCACAACAAGCAATGGAATGTGCAGCTATAATGCAATTTATACCGATGCGGCGTATTGGGAAGTCATGTTAAACCGGTCGGGCCTTGCTGAATATACCGGTTAGGCAGTAGTCTTTTTAACTTGAGTCCCATGGACGGTGAGTTTGCATCTGCTCCGCTAACTGCTGCAAATCAGCAACTCAATATCGTAGCCCACAGCCTCATCTAAAGGCGTTCCTGTCCTGACATTTGGCATTGGTTAGATATTAACTTGAGAGGTTCGCAGGAAAGGCTCCTGCAAACCGTGTAAGTTCCCCAACTAAGCGAGTACTTAAGTTTGCAAATAGTGCTATACCTAAAGCATCATAGCTTGTGAAATGAAACATCTTCATTGACAGTAGATCACACTAGTATCGACATATTATCGGTTCCTCAGCGACTGCTTGAATATAGACGACCCATAATCGTGACGGTGGTTCCGGTAAACAAGCACCACGTATAGAAATTTCTCATAGCTCAGAAAGTACAAGCTTTGCCAGTATTGTAGCTTTTGTACGAAATCGAAAAGACCTACAGTCTGTTGCATAAATAGATTTTATACGGGCTGACTGGGCTGGCTCTGATACGGGCTGACGGGGCTGGCTCTCATACGGGCTGACGGGGCTGGCTCTGATACGGGCTGACGGAGATGGCTCTGATACGGGCTGACGGAGCTCAGCCGTCTCTACATTTAGATGAGTACGTACGTGCTCGTACCGTATATATATATGGCCTTGTGGCCCTCTTAGATAGTAGAATTAAGCTTCTCTAGCAATCAGTAATTCAACACAGTCCAGGTTCCGCATCCGAGTGATAGTAAATGAAGGAGTAACGAAGTATGACTGAACGACCGCGACTCTAAACGTGGTACTAGTACGACTGCCTTGTTTTCACTAGAAAGTTTCTTTTTATTACATATCTGGGCTACGCACCTAATGACCAAAAGACTAGTGCCGGGGTGCTTGTACCCTGCAAGGAATTTCACAATCAGGCCAAGCGGGAACGAAAATTTTTCTAGATTAATCCAGTAATACCCTCCATCAATTACGCTGTTCTATTAGTGTACTATTTGAGTATACAACAGACAAGAAACGACGGGACAATTAAACACTAGTGGCACGAGAAACGAAACGTAAACCAAATTCCTCCTACCGAAAAGCCTTTAAATACCACTATCATCCTGAAGTATCTGCACCTGTTGCCGGTACGCCCTCCAGTCATCGCAGGTGTCTCGGATCTGACTGGAGTTTTTAATAGTTGCCGCGATCTCGCTCTGGCGTTCCACAATTTGCAGTGAAAATCCGGAGGCCGCATGCCATGCTACTCCACATCAGTTTTTCCATTTTTGAAGCAGAAATAAGGGGTGGGCTACCGATGTGACAATGCATTAACCAAATACCCGCTAATAGAAGTCAGTGATAAGCTCCAAGGAGATATTTCAAGCACCTACGGTTATCCGTTCGGAAGGCGATGACAAGGTACCCATCAGCTGGCAGTCTACAGAATGTTAGAAGCGGGAAAACAACATGATTAGGTAGGGTTACAAGGCAACGTCGCGGCGAATGGGGTTATTATAGTTCAGGGTTGGTTTTGGGTTGAGCAAATCCCATTGTCCCTTGCCTTGGGCAAGAACTGCAAAGTCATGTCCATGAAGCTAGAAGCATTAGTGTTAGCATGGGGTTCGAGGGGGGGAAGAACAGCGGGTTAGGATTACATGAATCGGATGAGCATCAAATGGGATCGCGACGCGGAGGGGGTCTCTAGCAGGATTGAAAAGGGCTGCTACGTCAGCTCTCTCCTTCTACTTCGGGGGACGTATACATACACTGAATGATGAAATACACCCATCCCCACTGCCCAGTTCCTGCGCTGTGCTCGAGAATAACGTCATACTCTGGGTTCCATGTCGTATTGTCAAGGTTCTCAATCGTCGGATCCGCCCAATCTAACCACATTGGCTCAGGGCCAATTTCCCACCGACGGAATCCATGCTGCTGCTCTACTGGTCCGCCATCTATTGCGGCAGTAAGATCCTGTACATCTATCGGATTCTGCCCGACTATCCACGGCACTACGGGACGTAGATCCAGTGCTGGCTCGTCGAAACATTCTGGAAGCGGGTTTGTGATGTAGGTTAAGCTGTAGGGTTGCGAAACGGGATCGGAAGTGGAATCTTCCGAGTACCGGAGAATACCGTAGGCAGGCCACACATCCGATGTCAGGTTGCCGCAGAACCCGAGGGGGATGTTGCGCATCCAGAAGTTTCCGTCCGATGGAGCAGGGGGGTATGGGAGCGTTGAGTTCGGCTTTGCTGTAACAACGACTGTGTAACGCTGGCCTATGCCGATAGATATGCTCTCCGTTTGATACGGCTGGATCGGGACGAAATCCGCCGCGACGACTTCCAGCATGTGGTTGTCGATTGAAAAGCGGAATTGCATGGCGGCGGCGGTGTTGAGGATGTGTAAGAGGTATTTTTTATCGGGCTGAACAACCATTTCGTGCCGTGAACCGCCGCGGCCAGTGCAGTTGCTGCTTGGATCCTCGTCGGTTGCTTGGCAGGGGAATATTCCTGGGAAGATTAGACGGCAGCACGAGAGATGGGGCGGTTTACGATACCATGTCCATTTATTACCGCGGAGCTGGAGTTTCGGGGTTGGGTGAGGGCGAGTTCTCCTTCCTGTGTACAGCGCGATTAGTACGGTTGTTGAGAACGCGCGAGGGAGAGATGTACGGAAAATATTAAGAATGCATTCCGATGGAACCAGTCGGAAAGCGTAAGGACACCTGCGTCGATGTCCCAGTTCGCGCTCGTCGGACCGTGGATTAGCAATGGCCCTATTGAGATTGTTAGCACGTGAGTGCGAGTATATAGGAGAAAGGATATTTTCCCACCGTATAGTCCGTTGGGATATTGCAACCCGTGGTGACTTGTTTCTTAATTAGACGAAACTTCTCTTTGCTTGTGTAGCTTGGGGACTCACCTGTGATACCAACTGTGCCCAAATTGTGTAGCCTGAAACTTGTATGTGTAACTCTCGTACGGCTTGAATGGACATTGTGTAACCCCAGTAACCCCATCAGCTTCTGTTGTCCCAAATTGGCGTACACCGTGCCTACACTACACTCAGCAAACGCAACCACAGTAAGTATTGGCGCTGCGTACCAGTGAATAGTAGTTCCATTAGGTTCAACCTCTTCTGGACGTGGCGACAGTTCGGGAGTAAGGTAGTTGGTGACATGTACAACTGCAACGGTTAGCACGATCAAACGGCAGGGTCTAGTGGGAACAAACTCAAATTATCTCCCCAGTTCGCCTCAATTAACGGCCCCGGATACGTCCCATTAACAAGTTGCGCTATCCGCTTAAACCCATCGGGGGCAGTCTCGGTGTATGTAACTTCGAGCCAATACTCTCTAGTAACGCCCTGAGGCCACCGTTCTTCATTATCCGTAAAAACATCGAAGTCGCCGCGGGGACTTTTGAGCCAGCAGCTCCGATTTGAGGGGGAGTTGCAGAATTGGGTGGCGTCGGCGTAATCGTGAGTCGGTGGCTCGATGACACTGTGCGTAGATGGGTATGGTATCGGTGGTTGAAGGTTATAGCTGTCACCCCAAAGGGAGTCAGAACTAGACCTGAGGCCTATCCAGCGGGTGATTAATTTTAAAAAACCCATGATGCGGATTGAGTGCCACGTTTAGAGAGAAAGGGGCAGCAGTCTTATTTAAACGACAGAGGCAGTTGCGGCACGCTATTTGTTCTCATGGACAATGATTCCTCCGGTCCCAACGGTCCCTGCAGTAGTGCTTGGCGCAGTGCATTCCTGCGGTCAGATAGAATTGGACAAACTAAGATTTTTTTGTCTTGCACTGCACGGACCAGTTCCAATTCAGGCTGTCAGAGCTTAAATTGAACGGTCGACACATGGTACCGTATAATCTCACCGCATCCGGTTTATTTGTAGCGCCGCATGAGACATGTGCAATCTAGGGGGCAGTGTGTTGTTCGTATGGCTGAGAGTTCGGACGAATAAATACAAGTAATCTGGCATCAATATGGTATGACAATACGGTACTCAATGTGTGCACCAAAATGTTGCATGCATGTATGTACGACACAATGCGGGAATGGGTAAGGCTGAGCCAATGACGTTCCCCAATGGCTGTGCTCTGCCGTCGTGCATCGGCAACTAATCAAAAGAGTTTTGTTATTTTAGTGATTCGTATATATTGTGCAACACTCACATCACGGGTGCCATCATCCGGTTAAGATCGGCGCATGTCGGCCGTGTATATCTTTTTGTAAAAATATCTCTGTCGGCCTTGCCAACACTCTACCCGTGAGATTTTCAAACCCCTGTTATTATTGGATGACTTTGATAAGATTATATATCATTGGACAGTCATCAAACTGGACATATAGTCATCAAATTCTTAATGTGTTCATGGGCGCGTGCTTGTTTTTTTTAACCCGCGGCGACCACGGCACCGCAGCAAGCACTCCAGCTAAACTCTTTGTGTATGGTCTCACAATTAACACATAGATATCGCCCTAAAGCTGGAACTATGCATTCTGCATGTCTCAGTACATGCCCCGCATCGTGTGCATGTCGCAGAGTGAAACCACGGCACACCACGACAAACCGCCCACGGCACACGGCACACCACAACCACTCTGGAATTAAGCAGGGCTCTTATTTGCAACTTTAATTAAACTTTTCGCTCAGATCTGTACGATCATCTAGATAAAAGTGCGACTAATTAGACTGGGTACCATACAATAACGACAAGCTCTCTGGTGAACCAGATGATGAGGATAATGTGAGATGTGTAGATATTCAAATAAGGCTCTAAAACGATGCCCAGAGGAGAAAGCACCCTCTGTGAACCCGAACTCAATTCAGATCAACTCCCCTTGCTCGTACGCGTTGCCAAGTCGACAGTGCAGATATTGATTCACCTAGTGCCGTTATGAAACCTAGTTAGTCGACTTTTACCTACTCCACATCATACTGTACTGGCCGCTGTGGTTTGTATAGCATCCTGTTGACCACATGGATTGTTGCCGGACAATCGATTCCGACAGTTTCTTTCGGTTGACAATTGTGCCGGACACCAAGCTTAGACTGTTGTTATCATTGGAAAACGCTCCGATACCCGCTGCTGACTGGTGCCTGAGCCACCTCTGTATACCAATTATAAACTCTGAAGCATCACTCGTTCGATTCTATCTTGGGTACACCTTCACATAACGAGCTGGGATGAACACGATGGAGAAAAGGATCAGCTACTGGTGTTTACATATGGCAGATTATAGAGTGCACCAGGGGTAGTGATAAGAGGGCCAACGAGGAAAGAAATAGTGATCTTCGGCTATTTAAGATAGAATAAAATATGATCCGACAGGTTATTTCGTGGAACATTGGCTTTCTGACACTGATAAGTACATATGATTGACCAGATTTTGACCAGTATAGTACTCCCGTAACCGAAGCCACATACCGTACCACTATAAATAACACAATGGATAGCGTGGGATGCCAGCCATCGAAACCAACAGCTATCAGGTAGTTTGGAAATATCGGTACCGTGCGAAGTCCGAAACTACTGCGCGCAAAGATTTTTTGCAGGGTACGGATGGAGGCTTAAACATTCCACATTGACCACGCCATCGAGGCGCAGGGGTATGTGTCGTACATCATAGCCAACGGACCGAGATGGAGAATGAAAATAGTGGAGCGGATGATCATCGAAGGAACGATAAGGGGAAGAAGACGCCCCATGCGGATCAAAGCGATAAGGAGAGACAAACTCTAAGTATTCACCGGGTTTTCAAGTCTTTGTTTGTTTTAATCAATCTGTATTCACTCTATTTAGAGTATTACAGTACCCGCTTCCCTCCCCCGGCTAGGTGAGAGAGATCCCCTCTCACTACCCATGGGGGTTTTCAAGTCTCTAGATACCTCACTATAAGCACTCAGGGCTATAAATTTACAGTTTGGAGACTACACATTCAAAGTTGGATGACTGTTCAATACGGCCTAATATTATCGGAGTCTTGTAATCGCTGACAGGTGTCCGGGGAGCAAAACAGAGGCAAAGCTCCGGCCGAGACATCCTAAAATAGCATCCGCGCAGGGGTCTCAACCCTTGCATTCCGAACGGTGCCCAGCGATTCGGTCCTTGAACCGGCTTGCAGATCCTAGATTAAGCCATCCCGGTAAAACAGTGAGGTCATTGGAAGATGAGTCCGGACACCCCATTTCTGGAAGTCAGTTTTGGTGTGCGACCAGGGTATGGACTGGGGGGAGCATAAGACAACGTCTATTTGCTGCAACCTTACACTTGCTTCCTCATTTTACCCAGTTCAATCCCCGGTTTTGGTGAGGGTTTCTTCCAGAAATGGTGCCCACCATCCATGACGCGAGTATATTCTGCGCCCTGCGGAGAACCCATACCCTGAGTGCAGGGCTTCATCCTGGTTTTGTTGGTTTTCATCACACTGCATTCAAGAGTATAGCAGTACCGCTTCCCCTCGTTTGATCCTAGTTACCAGTTGTTATCAGGGATTTAGATAACTGGCAATAAGCTTTAGTGCCCACGCCTTCCAGTTTCGGAGTACCGTAGCACCAACCATCACTCGACTGCCAGTACATACAATCACAAGGCCCTTGCAGGCTGCAGTCTTGCCCATGTGAATCATGCAAAAATTAAATGCCGCGTATTCGTTGTCCTGTCCTGGGCGGGAGCTTCACCCGGACTTTGAGACACCTGTACAAAGTTCTTGTCACGAGAGCGAAACCAACAGAACGGGTGGGTATTCGTCGTAGCGGCAGCAGGTGCTGGATAGCGAGCCAGGTATATGTTTGGCCGGTTTCACGAGTGGAGTGGTGTGGTGGGACAGTGTTTAAGGTGATGATGCTACGCAATCGGTCGATACAGACAGGAACGATGTGGCAGCAGGATGCGGCCCGTAACCAAGTCCGGAAAGATAAAACCAGGACAGAATTTAACGACGGATGGATTTTACGGAAGTGGTGTGCTGCCCTCAGTTTACCAGTACCGTGGGTCGGCTATGTTTATTGATGTGCTCGCAAAGGAGGCAAAAATGGGCGGGGTGGGGAAGGAAGACTGCGGCGAAGGAAGATGTAGAAGAGGATTGTACTTGGTACAGGTCTTTGGAGTGTTAACAACGCTAATGCTGCAATTGTGTATACGAGAAAAATGTAACACTGATGCAGTACACTTTGAGCCTCTGATTCGTGATGCAACAAACGATCTGCAGCTGAAATGTGATCAGGTAATACTTGTACAAATTACGGTGGCCCCAACGATGGTAAATGGCTTGAGCGGTTGTCAACCACAACCCAACTTACGATAGCCATAGAAATGGTTTAACAATTAGGGTACTTCTCTCGCGTTGCAACCCCTTGCATAATTTGTCTGCAGGTGGTGCCTGCATTGCAACTCTGAAGACCTGTGCCAAGAATGTATCATCGCTGATCTGTCCCGCTATCTCAGCCCCCGCTACCATTAACTGGTGATGCTGCATCACTTCCAGTGTTGCTAAGCGGCCAGGCCCGACCAGGATGCATGAAACCGGGCCTGATCTTCGCTAGTGCAGGCCTGAAATTGAAACCTGGCCAGCCGCCAGGCCTCAGAGTCTAGGCCCAGTCAGCCGCCAGATAGCCTGCAGGTCGCTAAGTCTTATGCAGGTCTTGAATGTATATGCAGGCTTCCGCAGGCCTCAATGATATACACAGGCCGACCCAGGTTTATGCAGGACGGCCGATGATTATGCAGGCCGGCCAAGGCTTCTGCAGGCCGGCCCGGCTTTTAAATCACAGGCCTTGCCGGCCTACGCTAGCGGTGGCCTCTAAAATACACACCGGGCCGCTTAGGAACACTGGTCACTTCTCGCTTTCTGTCATCCAATTGACAATCCCCCTGGCGTCCTCGCTAGTAGCAGAACCAAGTAGTAATGATGATGCGTCGAGTCTCAGGAAGGAAGTGATGTCAGTACCAAGTCCCGTAGACGTGAAGATTCATCTAGATTCATATTGGGGTTCGGCTACGCACTTACAGGTCAGAATTGGAATCCGGATTAAGACTCCCTACAGTTCATCAGTGTAGTGCCATAATCCTTCGAGAGATTTACTAAGCTATGATACCCAATGTAATTGACCAATTGGTGGGGTCATCCGATTCACACTGCTCTCGTGCCCAGAGTTTTCGTCGGTCGGCTAGCTCAGTCCTAAAACACTGAACTTGCGAAGGAGGCAGATACTAGTTTGCGAGCGCAGATTCACACAATAAAATTGTGTAAATCACACGAAATTTATGTGTGATTTACATGATATGTTATTTAAATCCCACCACTTCTACCAGTTGGGAATGGGGGCTCCGCTAGCTAGCTGTGCAAAGCTGTCAGCATGAAAGGCATGCGTATCACCATTACCACCGTCATCATCGCATCACCATGTCACCATCACCACCGTCATTGTCGGCACCACCCCTTGCACCCACACACACAGTTTATAGGAAAAACTGCCAAATTATATTCCTCAAAATTGTAAGGGGAAAATGTGAATGACCCGAGACTGTATCTCTTGAAACTAAGCCATCCCACTGCCTTGGAAACCTCAACACCAAAATTCAATCTCACGATAGTTGCACAGACCTCTACATGCGATATCACCCAATCGTGGTGTAATTTACACGCTGCATAGAATCTCACTCACATGAGAGTGCGATTTACACGCTGCATTAAGTATCACTCACATCAGAGTGTAATTTACATGCCATCCGAAGTGGCACAGCTCTAGTGGCATTGCCACTACTGCCAGATTCATGCTCCCACAATTGATGCCATGGGATTATGGTATGAATTAAACAAAATGTAAACCACAGTTACACTACATTATCTATTTTACACCATATCTCACCACGGTAGTTTACTTTACACTACGCCCCACCAAAAAATTTGTACCCTAAGGCACTGTGCCCTTTTCTACTCTTGTGCCCGTCTCTCTGTACACATGGTACAGTGGTAGACAGTACAATCTACATCACTTCTGAACTGCTTTCAGCGTCCGCACTACTTCCAACAGGTTACTTGCAGCCTCTACAGATGTGAGCAAGTCCAGACCTCCCGTGATTTAAGGTCCCACACCGACTGCTATTAACTGTCCTCTTCCGAACTTCCAGTGTGTTGATGATGGACCTCGCTATCACAAGTGTGAATGCGTGGGTACGAATCTATGTATAGATCCGGGGGAATGCCATCAGTCCGACAGCAATCTCCGGCCATGCGAGACTCATCTCCGGCCATACGAAGACAGAGATCGATTTGTGCAATAAACATGGTGAAAAGGAGAATGAGTGATAACTTGTGCAGTGCTACACCACCCCACGAAAACGTCATTTTGCTGCTCACACAAATCTTCCGCACCCCTGCCGCGTGACGTAGTTGTTTTCTATAGATCAGACGGTTGTTGCCACCATTATTTAAGTTGTAGGTTGTTACTATTTCGTGCAGCAAAATCAGCCACACCATCACCTGAGCATGGAGTGTTTGAGCTGGTGTGTACGGCAGTTTGGGGATCGAATGCCCCGAAATATAACGAACTACCTAATCTCCATTTTTGACATTTCTCATTCAACCTACTTGAAAGTAAATATAATCTAGTCCTCGTTGCTTCGTAGGACTTGTTTATTGATGCGAATGTGCGAGAATCGGAAACCCAAGGGGAAAATCATTATAGCATACCTGTGGGGGCCGGTGCCTCTATCGGATCACGTAGCATGGGATTTTTGGCTCTTTAGTTTATCGCTAGTTTGGTTCTTACAACTTGTGGGGAATGCAGTGTTGAGCCGGTGTCGACTGTACGTAGAGTACACACATACCCAGACACCGGTCCAATTCCCTTACAATAAAGACTCGGCAACCTCCTTCCCTTTGTCCCTAACTCGCTCAGCGAATGGGTTGTCAGTTTAAGCCTTTTGGTGGCTTGATAAGGATGCATCGTCGAGCTAACATACGAATCGGGTATGGCTTCATGCACTCTTGCGGCTGAACAGACTTGGTCTGTGTGACCTGCCTTAACAAGTTACTGCTCGCGATGGGTTGCCCAGGCAGTGGAAAATCTGACACTAGCGGATTTTGCCGCGCAAGTAGTGTTGAGTAACTTTGATCAGAAGTGAATCTGAAAGTGAAGTCAACCTATATGTTACCTGATATTGTATATAGCATTCTCATATCTTAACAGTTCTTGGTGGTAACTTGCTGGAAAAGGAGCGTCCGAACTCTTACAGCCTGACCCGAGTATGTAGAGAAACATTGTTGATTATCACGTGGACTTGTGTTTCTCAGAGGCGCGCTAATAGCGCTGCTCCATTCAGCATAATGGCGTAATACTTACTAGGGGCTGAATTGATTGAAATTAGGCAGCTGAACTCCGGATTAATAACCCCTCCTTCACAGCGTTTACCACAACGCCATTCATCCAACACCATCCCCAAAATGTCGTACCAAAGACACGGAACCGATGACGACGACTATAGCTATATACAACGCAGCCCGACACCCGAGCCCGACGAGTTCTTTGACTCACAGACGAGTCCAAATCCTCCACCTCGCCCGTTCGAATACTCCTCGATCGTACCTAACCGCGAGATCCGTCGCAAGCCACTCCCATCCCAGTCAGACGCGCACTTATTCAAGTCACGACTGAAACCTTCGTGGTGGAAAGATTTGTTACAAAGATGGACTACTGGGTTGCATTGGTATGTTCCGACGACTATGGTGCTTATGTTCCTCTGCGGATGCGCGGGCGCCATCGCACACCATCTGTTCTACTCTTACCTCGACGGGAAACCGGCAAAGAATCAACTGATGATGAACCGGATTGGGGTTGGGCTTGCATTCTTTACGAAGGCGTCGCTGGTGGGGTCAGTGATTCAGGCGTATCGGTCAGTGGACATCTTTGCTTAGCCGATATGTGCGAACATTGCGCGGGCCGGGATTATTTAGCGAAAGTACACGCGCCTGGACCCTGCGAACTGATCATGATCTATGTGATGATGGGAATTAACTGACTACATTTAGACAGCGGGTGTGGCAGAGTGTTCGAGAACAGTCCATCTCACTACGAGGACTGGATGCACTCTTTCATGTAGTCGAGAATCCATCCTGGTTTTTCCTAGGCCACGAAATATTTTTGAAAACGCGAATGGCTTCCTTCATGGCACTAGTAACTTGGTAGGCTCCTGAGATCCTTCCATCGCATCTTCGTTAACCGTGCTTAGGCTTATCCCCCTGGCCTCCGTCCTTTCACCCGGCTCTCTCACCACCGAACTCGTTGACGTCGATTATTCACTCACGCATGGGAACTGTAACGTCAGCACTCTCAATTTCTCCGTTGCAGCGACCTCAGACTGGCGCCACCCGACTAAGCGGCCTGGGTACCTCATTGCGTTCTGGAACACGACCCCGCCACCACCAGCAACTGCAGATGTCGTTTGGTATGACCAGCCTGCGTTTCAGACTACGAAGCTGACCACGCTCGCCATTTTTGGCGGCCACGTTGTCGCGGAACGTGACTCCCCCTGCCCCAGCTACAATTGTTCATACACAATGGAGTTCTACGCGCCTTGGTACAACTGCAGCAAAGTCACCTTCGATGACCTCCCGGCCGATCAATTCGCGATCGACTCCTTCGTGCCACGCTCGCCCTCGCTATTGGATGGTGGGGAAAATTTGATCTATAAAGCCCAGATCTTCGACAACCTCACGGAATACAAAAGGCCGTACCCGAGATACGACTCGAAGGAATATGCAGACCAGGGGACGTTCAGAGGAGACCCGGATATATACTTGGGGTTTGTGGTAAATACGACGATACCAATAGAGAATGTCACCGCAGAAACAAGATGGAATTTCACGATGGATTCGCAGGCGTGGAGGTGTGAACACCAGAGAGCGAAATACACCGTGCTATCACAGTGGACGGATAAGCAGTTGACCAGTCGGACTGCAAATGTTTCTGAAGGCGTGCCCCTCCTACCACGCGGGGAAGTGCTGGGCCCAAAAACAGGTACAACCGAACGGTACCGCGAATTCGTCGCTTATTACATTGTTGGCTCGATATGGCGGGAACAGATTAAAGGCAGCATGACGCTGGACAATGGAACGCTTGGTATATTAGCAAAGAACGAACCTAAGCTACATACCACAAGGCGCTAACAATCCCGAACAGTTGGCCCCGTTACCAAAACCAACCTTAGTCAAACCCGACTTGTCGACGCGCTCACCCAATGGCCAATCAAAGACTTTATGTCCGCCTTCCAGCGCTCCTATGAAGACATCGTAATGTCCTTCATCTCCGAACCCTACTTCGATATCACCCAGAAAGCACATGTCTCATGCAACCGCTACCGCAGGGAAAACCGTTTCCACTACCTACCGTATTCATTATGGATTGGTTCGTCTTCCTCCTGACTTACACTATCTCTCTCGCTGACGATATGACAGGTTACGCTCTCGTAATGTTTGCAGCCTTCTGCTCCATCATTGTAGGCGCAATGGCGTTACATCGAAACGGCTATTGCTCGGATACGACGTTTTCGAAGATTATGGTGACTACAAGAAATCCTACGCTGGATCGGATTGTGATGTCATACCCTGGCGTATCGTTAGGCGCAGATCCTATGCCGAAGAAATTAGAAAAACTGCAGCTGAGGTTTGGGGTAATGGATACGGGAGAAGAAGCGCCGTTGGTGAAGCATACGGCGTTTGGGCTGACGGAGGAGACTACGATTTTTGAGGATGGACGAGGGGAGTATAATCAGAGCGAAATTGAGCTGCGCAGGAGATCAGTGGAGATGGGGAGAAGCAGTTCACTTGCGTCGTCAGGGCTGGGACTTGGGTACCTTCCAGGGTGAAATCGGGGAGACGTAGGGAGAGGGCGTGATTGGACGGTGGATGGCGTATCAATCCATCGGGGGTCTTGGTTTGTGACGGGCAGCTTGCTCTGCGCTTTAGGAATGCATTGAGGCGTGATATTCGTGCGATACAGCACCGTTATTGGTTGCCGCACGGGTGGGCTCGCGGGTGTGTTCAGCAAACAAAGTTTTCATTGAACTGGTCATGATATATCACTCGCGATTCACAAAAAGTCGGGTGTTGAAATAGTGATGCTAGAGAAGCTTGATTGTATATTATCTAAGAGTGCCACAAGGCCATATATATACGAGTACAAGTGTGAATGCGTGCGTACGCATCTATGTATAGACCCTTCAGGCCGACAGCAATCTCCGGTCATACGACTCACCTCCGGCCATACGAGAGTCATCTCCGGCCATAAGATGGCAGAGACCTATCATGCAATATCGGGTGTTACTTTGGATGCTAGAAAGACTTGTTGATTGTCTGATCTCTGGAGGCCTGAAGGCCCGTATATATATACAGACTTAACTCCTATATCCATAGCCATATACGTCACCATATCTATATCCGTTTGCATATCCGTTTGCACTGATATGAGCCGCTCTGCAATGATATGAGCCGTTCTCCTGAGGCATATCCTCATACACCGACTACATATCAAACAGACCTGAGGCTCACGATGCAGGTACACATGCAACATCAGGATGTAACTAAACCGCACAAGTCGTCTTGAGTAACCCTCCAGCGTTCAAATTTGTATGCAGGTATACATAAATGAGATGATTAGAACGTATGTATGTGACTAGCATAACAATATAAAGTACTTTAACTATCAAAAGGTACATTCGCATTGCTACGATATAGAGTATCTTACTCACCACAGAGGAGGAAGTACCTCCACGTACGCATTTGCGCGTCTCTTTTGTTCGGTGGGTGAGCCGAACAACCGCAGCAACATTCAATCAACTAGTTGTGGGTGCATAGCAATATCTCGATGATGTTCGCAGAGACGTGCATAAATATTTGCTGAGAAGTTCTTGCAACGCTAACCTTTTTCTCTTACCGCTTTCTTTCTTCCCGCCAACAGAATGGTACTACCTGACTATAAATCCCTACGAATATTTTCTGTCCTGAGGAGGTCTCAAGCCACTTACCAATTGGTATACTGAAGTCTATTGTACTACATGGTAAACACCGGTCCAGAGGTCATCAGAGGGGGATAGAAATTACCAGTTATAATAGCTATATCTAACGGATCTAAAACTACGGGAACGAGCCTCAGGCCACTAACGTGCCATTGGCGAGAGTAGCTGATCGCGTGTAAGCACCCATCTCAACTGCCTGGGGCGACTGGTGTCTTTGGGGCCCGATACCACCGTCCCGTATCAAGCTAGGTTAAATTTCCCTAGTCCGTCCTGGATAGGTTTCAAAATGACTAATAATTGGGTTCGGTATAGGTACCTATAGGTGATCGGCGTACGTGGGAAGCGGAGAAACGACAACAGGATGGTATTTTCCGCCCAATATACACCGGTGATGCCGGCGGTGAGCCTTGAAATTGGCCGAGAGGTAGTTTGTGGGCCTGAAAACAAGGAATTGGATATAATAAGGTACTTTCTAACGCTTCCTAGAGTTCACTTCTATATATCATGGAGAATGCGGGCCCTAAGGGGTCCAGTCCAAGAAAATTTTGCCCTAGTCTCAAACTGTCCAGAATCCTGTGCCCCGAAAATCACAGTCCAGTCTCGGCAGAGTCTTTCCCGAACGTGACGGACTATTGAGATGCCTGCATGTAAGACCTGGTTATGTTAGTGTAAGACACAGCCATTGGGGATTAGGCAAATTCGGATTGCAATTGATTATCCGGCCATATGCTAGATGATGGACAGTGAGGAGGATGTTAAGTGGCTGATACGCTAACCTGCGATGAATCATGACGATCTAAATCAGTCACTCGATCAAAGTCTTAGTTATTTGCAGTTAAAACTAACTAATTATTCATTCTTCCGCCCCATTACCATTGTTTACAATCCTGTTCTATACCTACATCTGCTGAACATGCCATATAGTTTATCCTCCCCCAAACCCCCTTGTATTGCTTGTTCCCATTTTCGCTGCACCTCCAATTCCGCACCATTAAGGCCAGTAACCACCCGCCATGTTTCTTCCGCTGCAACACAGTCACTAATCGTTGTACCCAACGAGAATCGACTTGCCGTGACAGCAGCTCTTAGGATCTCTATCCCACTCTCAATACCCTGTTCTGTCCCACTCAATAGCATCAGTTCCACCCTGATCATCATTGCAAACCACACAACTGCCTCAGCCAGCGTCTCCCACACAGCTCCCACAATTTCTTCGGCATAACGGTTCGCATGAGACTCAGAAAAACTCTGTACCGTAAATGCGACGACGCGTTGAAGGTCAGACGGATTGATGGTTTGATGAACCAGCGTCGATATTAATGATCCAATAGGCGCCTTCGGAATTTCCAAAGCCGAGGCCCATGCCACAGAAAGGATGTCAATGAAACGAAAGAGATTACCGCTAACGGCTTTTGATATTACAGCCTCCAAATCCGCTTCTGTGAATGATGTCGATAGACCGTGCGATATGATTCCGCAAACATCAGAGAGCACGTTTCGGGCCATGATTGAATTCAAGTCGATTGATTCCGAGTCGATAGATGTACATCTCCGTGTTGCCATAGGCAAAACCACTACCAGAGCATCGTGGGCTCCCTTGTCGACAAAGTCCGCTACGCTCTCACGTAGCTCGTCGTCTGTTCCCCGAGCTGACTCCCGTGCAATGTCAAGCATCTCGTCTTTGATAGTAAACCAGGCACTGCCCACACCGGAGGTCATGACGGCCGACTGAATATCATTCCAAACAGCCTGTGTAAGGACTGGCGATACTTTTCCACTCAATGTTGTCGGTCTGATCCAATCCGGAGGTGCTGGGAGTTCTGTCATTCCAGCCTGTACGTCTGGTAGTTGGTATTGGTTTTTGTCGTCGAGAGTCCGGTTCATGCTCAGCCATGTCAAAAAAGAGTGCCGAAAGACTTTCTTAAACCCATCTTCAGCAGCTCTTTTGAGATGATGTAGAACCACCTGGTGATTCAGGTAGGTTAGAGTATTCCCCAGGTCTAGATGTTCCTTGCGTGCGATTTTTCCTAGTGCATGAGAATGTGTCATGTGAGTTGCCACAAGTTTATTCGATTGATCTTGTCTGACAGCATCATAGAGCAGCCTGGCTGCGGCAGATGCAGCCGGAAGGATTACCGCAGAATTTGATCCGTGCTTCTGCAAAAAACAGTCCCGAAGGATTTGCGGAACAACAAGATAAGGACCTTTCCAGTCGGATTCCTTCTGTAATAAAGATAAAGAAAGTAGCAATTGTTTTGCTGGGACGAATCGGCGATATCCCATAAATGAAAATCGATCATCGCTGTCCCCGCTTGGTGCAGCTGTGCGACAACTGATCAGGAACTCCTCCGAAATACGAGAAGTATCTAGCAGACACAATACAGAGAAAAGCATTTCGGCCGCAGAGCTAGCTAAGCCCCCCAAAGAAACAGATAGAGGGGGCCACGTATCCCTTCCGCGTGACAGGTGATTGCTTATATTTGCGGATTCTCTCAACGTAGCCAGATATTCTGAAACAGACTTTCTTGGATTAACAAGTAGATATGACGCTGCAAGGATAATTGCCGTAGGATGACAATGTACGGTGTCAATGATAATATTGATATCCTCTGCCTCTTCATTGCTACCATCTCTCCGCTGCCGAGCGCAATAGAATAGCTCTAAAGCCTCTGATGTCGAAAGCTTGGGGATAGGCTTAACGTGTGCCGTGGTTCCGTTAAACGATTGTGAGGCGACTATGACCCGACCCCACGGCCTGCTTGGGAAGAGGCTGATTAGGTCTTCGACATTATTTTCCGCGACGTTGTCGATGATTACTATCCATTTACCGTTGTCAGGGTCGGAAAGCCAAGTTTGTACGGCATCAGATGCATGCAGCCAAAAGCGCCTTGATTCTCCATCGATCATCACTCGAAACGCCTCCTCAAATCCCGATGCCACAGTGTTTTGGGATCGGCCCGAAAACCAAAAGACTGAAAACTCCACTTGAGTTGAACTTGCAACTTCGTAAAGAATGCGTGTCTTCCTGTGGTACGTCAATTCAGTATACCTAATGGAATGTCCGCATTTTTCCTTACCCAGAGCCAGCAGGTCCTGTAACGACAAGCCTGTCGAATCCTGTGTTGATCCTTAGGAAATTGTCGATTTCCTGTAAGAATACCTTTTGCCCAAAGAGTGGATAGTTGTGCATCGATGGAATCGCCGCACAGCGTGTTGGGGAATTGTTGGATATCTGTGTGAGAGTCAGCAAGTTGATTTAGCATGACAAAATTAAACATACATTAGTAGCACCATTTCCATGCGGCGGTTGGAATGTGTCGTCCAGTTGAGAATCGCCAGAGGTTGCATTGTTTGCCATTCTGGATATATGTTCTGCTATTCGTTTATACCGGCGTCCATTACCGAGGCGACTTATTCCACGATGGTTAGCGTCCAAAGTAACCACCAGTTCCCTGTGGCCCGCAAGACCGATCACCGCTGATGATCTATCCACGACAACTGTAGATGGCCCGCCGGGAATCCTTACTGCCCCCTGGGTTTCAACCACACTTAAAAACTCATAGTCTTCGTACTGGTTCTGGAAATCTCCTGTAAGTCGGTCTAAAGCATCCGAATCCCGCTGCACCACGTCTACTAACTGATTCCGCTCATTACCGGAGAAGAATACTGCAATGTTCCGGACGACACTTCCGATAGTGGCACCGTTACCACCGCGATGTGGAGTTCCGAAAAAGATAAGTCCTCTTGTGCACTTTTTGATGCTGCCGTAAACTCGGTCGTTATTTTGCGCTAATACGAGAGCCTGAGGTACCGTCAGCCAAATGCAGCTGAATGATTTGTTCCACGCATTGTGTACTCACTTGCTTGATCACCAGGCCACCAAGGCTATGACCCACGAAAATTATCGGCCGCTTATCCTGACCATGCTGCATCACAACGTCAATATTGCCTTTCAAAGTAATTGCCACTCCGAGACGCGCCTTCCTCTCGATGTTCAATAGATCCAATAATGTGTTTGCATGATCTTCCAATCCCATCTTGGCTGCGTCAAACGCAGCGTTTGAGTTGTACCCATAGAGCATCACTCGTGCGTATGGCACGTTGCGCGGTAGTAGGTCCTTGGGCCACAATGTGCCGTCTGATTCACTAGTCCAAGTTAAATGGGCATGCCGTTCTTGGCTCCAGGGATTTAGGCCGTGGACGAAGACGATACTATGTGCCCATGTTAGGAAATTCCAGGGTTGTGAGAGGAAATTGAAACATACTCCACTGTATGCCGACGAACAGATGGTTCGTAGAGAATTTCCAGAAATGTTGATTCGCTAATGCCTGAATGCTCTGAAGAGGGCCGAGAACCAAATATGGCCAGGGTGCGTGATCTGAATAGAGACATAGTTCGACTGAGATTTCACTGTCCACAATAATGTAGTCTTCGGAAAGAGGTTGTCAAGACTCGGATGGGCGTACATTTAGTTCAAATATACTATAACCTGGGTTACATATTCAGATACTCGACTCCGGGGGTGCCACTGTGCAAGTCACATAATTCCGAAATCAGCCTCAGCTCATTGTGCACACATGAAGTGTAAAGCTTTCAGCTTTCCGCATTTAGAAACTGTTGCATGATTTTCGCGCAGAATGCATCTTTCAAATCAGCCGCACTCGGTTGCGATAAATTTACAGGTTGTGTTAGCTGTACGGCTGAAGTTCCTCAAAATTGGTAGGTCCAACAGATCGGGTAGAAGGGCCGGGTCCCCGTAGTGTAGTGGTTAACGTGCTGATGATTGTATATGAAGCTGTGCCACTATGCTACTATGTTACGGGTTCGAATCCCGGCACCTGCCCCACAAACAACCTCAACGCACCTTCTGCGCTTTCGATCGAACATGCTGGTCAGTCAGCCACGACTTAGTACGAAGGGTGGGACGGAACGGACGGGGATTGGCCGGTTGGGGTATTCCACTGTGATGTAATCAATGAGACCCTACATGGAGAGAGGGAGAGTAGGAGCGGTGAGGTGGTGGATATTTGGGGGGAAGGAGACAGGGATGGTACATTTGACCGAGAGGAGGGCTTGGCGGACACGTCGGGGTCACACCGCGGAGTATCGGGGAAAAATGGATTTCTGTCATACTCTAAAGTAGAGTGCATACAGTATGAATAACACACACACACATACACATAGATCGGGTAGATTAGACAGACTTGGTACAGGAAACAGCTTGTCGCTTATAACAAAGACATAGCCACGAGTGTAGTTTTGCTTGTTTCCCCCCAAACGCTACTTGAGAGAAAAGTGTATCATGACACTTTGTTTTCAATCTTGTTTTCCTATATCTAGTACGTAGCAGTACACCATGAGGTTATTTGACCAAATATAGCTCAAATCCCCCCTATTACTGGCGAACGTGTGCATTCAAGCGGTGCTGTGTCGCACTATCTCTATATTGGCTTGCGGCTGAAATCTTCTTAACATCACTATGCTCATCTAAGATATGAAGTACTTTTCATCCATTACCCTTATCTTGACCAGAAACAGCAGTGCCTAATATATGTATAATATACATTCGCCCTCACAACCAAAGGAATCAAAGAGCAATCAGACAGTTACATAGTTAGGCTTGACCTATTTATCGGCTGAGTATGATAACCGCTTTGAGTTGATATAGGCTGAAGGTGCACAAAACTGCCAGGATCATTTTTTCAATGTTCGTTATTGGTGTTACACTACCCGGTGGTGATCGATCAATCATATGTTCAGTATGGAGACGAATGATGATTACTCCAACCACTAACTAAATACTAGTTTCCGATACTGCATGTGCACGTTCAGCAGCGCTGTAGGTTTTTGCAAGCCATATGAATTTCAATCAAAGATAATGAAGAAGCAGTTTTTGTTATTGCACATGGTAAAGCTATAAACCCTAGATGGCAATAAACTCTAGTCACACGCTTGCGAAATGGTGATGGCATGTTATGGGCAAATTGTTACTTTTAGTGCTGAGGTTGTTTGGAAGCTACCAACCTACATTACAAATAACGAGCTACCACGAGACATACCCTCAAAACTAACCTAACTAAGGTTACACAACAGTTGGTGGCAGGAAAGATAGGACACTGCATTGCAGCAGACTCAGCCTCGGTGACCAGGCGCAGGATTCAGGCGCCTGTGAGCAGGGTTCGGGTAATTACAAGGCCATGAAGAACGTCTATTGGTTGATATACCTGCAATATTAACAACTGCAGATTCTATTGTTGGATGCATCCGTTGGATCCAATATCTCGAATGATGTGACGCATGCCACATAACGTCGTCTGGAACGACACTACGAGTTCTTTCGAAGCGACTGACTAGTAAGGCCTTGGAGCTGAGAGTAATGCGATTCAAAGAGTTTGTAATAGCTCTTCATAATCTTACATAGGTAGTAGACGGGGAATCAAATAAAACAGATTTAAAAGTTGAAGTTTTGTTCGCGAACAAACCGAAGAGTGACAATTCTATCAAATATAAAATCATCCCGCGATTCCAAACTTCTTCGTCCAATCCTCAAATCGTTTCAACTCCTCCGTATCCACACTTGTGCAAACGGTCTGCATTGCTTGTATAAAGTCTATCATTTGTAGCGGCGGCTCCAGGAGCTTCTTGGTTGAGATATCGCGATATGTCATTGCGACAGCACCCGAATCCGTGGGCAAGCACGGTGTGAACTTTGAGAGATTGTCCACGAGAACTTCCTAGATAGGGCTTGTATCTCGTGCAAGAAACCGTAAGGGGCCGACCTACCTTGAAGTGCGTCGCTTTCAATATCTTCCTCAGGGGTATCATGAGCGCCTCTTGTATCACGAGACTGATGTCGCTCCCCGAAAAGCCTCTGGACAAATCTCCCAGCATATCAAGGTCTTTACCTACGATTGCCGTCCCAACCTCACCGAGTCCAATTCTTAAAATCTCAGAACGTGATTCGGCATCAGGGAGAGGAATGTAGATCCTGCGTTGGAATCTATAGGCTCATTACCGCTGATGAAACTGGGACTAAATTCAGTGAAGAAATGGTGACAAACCTCCGGCGAAGAGACATATCCAATTTCCAAGGAATGTTAGTTGCCCCAATCAGCAGAACGTCGGTGTTGTCGTTACCCATGCCATCAATTTGCACAAATAATTCCGTCTGATGACTTGAAGTCCAATTATGTGTATCATGATCGCGGCTTGTTCCGAGCGAATCTATTTCGTCAATGAAAATCACTGAAGGTTTTCTTCGCCTTGCAAGTTCGAAAAGCTGTTTTATCAATCTACCAACATGTCAGACGAAGTCGGAGCAACGCAACCGGACACAGAACGAACCTCTCAGTTTCGCCATACCACTTGCTCGCCATGTTACTGGCACTGATCGAAAAAAAGGTCCTTTTTATCTCAGTAGCAACCGCTTTCGCAAGCATTGTCTTTCCGGTACCAGGTGGGCCGTAGAGCAGGATACTACTCCAGGGGCGACGAGACCCCACAAAAAGCTCCGGAAACTGTAGCGGAAGAACAGTGGCTTCTTGAATCGCTTCTTTGGCGGACTGCAATCCAGCGATACTATTCCAATTTACGCCAGGGGATTGCTCTACAATACAATTGAGCAGAGAGTCTTCCAATCCATAATCAGGATGATGCTGTGGTAATTTGCTTGAATCCCCAGTAGGACGTCGATATTTCGGAGCTGAATCATAGTAGTCGCTCTCGTATGGGTCAGGGGAATACGGATCCCGGTCAAATGACTCCTGCCTAGAACGTTTTCGCGATGAGTTTGACTTGGTAACACCAAAAACCTCGATCTGATTATCCAGAAGGTAATTTTGAAACGAACGGGTCATGAGACGCACAGTCTCTGTTGCACGCCCAATTTTAAGCAGTCCAAGTGAACAGTTTTCAAGATATCTCCCAAATCTCACAAGATCCATATCCGCAATCCCGAGGATTCGCTGGACATTCTCCAGGCTCAGCAGGTTCTTGCTCTCGAAGCACATTTGAAGTACCTGCATCACCTGGTCATCATCCTTAACTCTCTCTAGAGCATGCCTGTGGAGTAATGGAGCGTAGAACGATGTGGCTATGAGAGTTCTTCGTCGTTTTGCCGCCGTTGGCTCCGAGAGAATTATCCGTATCGCCAACTCAGCATCTCGAAAAGAGCTAGATATCTCAATCTCTAGCACATTGACTATTGCAGTGGTTCAGTCTCTTACCTACGACTAGTGGCTTTCGAAATAATTTCGTTTTTCAAAGCCTCATTCATCTCCTTCTCATCGCTCTCGAATATCACATTCATGCACGTCGTAGTATCTCGTTTTTTCGTCTCCTCGAACTTTTGTATTCCACTTCGAATGTCCTCCGGCATTATTCCTAAGCACTCTTCAAGATGGTACTCCTTCCAGCGCGTTGTTGTCACAAAAAGTCGTAACTTCCCGCCATATTCTCGGCCTATTTCATGTACGTACTGCAATAGGTCCCTCATGGGGGCGTCCTCCCATTCATTGAGGCCATCGATACATATATATATCTTATCGAAGGATTTCATGGCGTCGTGCGCTAAAATCCGACAGGTATCATCGGGGGTTAAATTCTCGCAGCCCTCTTCTAGCATGGCCTTCGCAAGGTCCTCGAGTTTGCTGAGGATAGATGGTTTCTGGGCCGCAAATTGCTGTAGTAAACTACCCAGCATGTGCTCAGAAGTTTGTTGTTCGGGGTTGAGGTAATCCAAATACAGACAGGCGATTCCGACATCATTCCGCCCTACAAAGCGGGTAGACAAGTGATCGAAGATGATAGAGCTGACAGAATTAGCGTGCCAAATCATCGTGCAGTGGCTGAATTGATGCACCTAACCATACTTTTTCCATCTCCGTCCTCAGTCAGAAACGATAGTGGAGTCCCAAGCCCTCGGTCGTCGTTGTCACGCCATGATCGAAACACGGTAGATTCAAGGCACCAATGTCCTACCGTTCCAATTTGTTTAAGTTGGAAGTCTTGATGCCGTTTTTGCATATCAACCCGCGATAGCCAGCGTATTAGTGGCGTGTGGTCCATTTTCCTAAGGCGGGGGGTTTCTGGAGAGGAGTACGAACAGTAAGGTGTAGGATGGAGTAGCAAATATCCATGGTGTGGTCGCAAGGTCTTGGTCATATAGGCAGCCGGTCAGCCGCAGCGCCTCGCGAGTATGCATGCACATGCACGGGCTTATTCGGCTGTGCAGTGTTGATCCTTGGCTGATGCCTTGTTCATACTAAAATGTTACCAACGATGTGTATGCAGACAGGACCAGATATTAGCACCGCCTCTATCGAAATATTGGACACCGATAGAACTAGCTCTATATCCTTCCCTTCCCGTTTACCCTGAGTCTGCTTTGGCTAGTACCCTTGTTAAATCCTGGTGAATAAGGTGCAGAACCTTTAGTGTGGTGCAACCGTTGTCACCTCCACCAACGACAACTACAATCCTACCGAATTAAATTAGTCTTCTTTCACCATTCCCATCACCATAAAAGCTTGAACCATTTTTTGTAGTTGTGCTATAAATTAGATCACCACTGGGATCACCATTACCAATGGTACCTCTTAAGCGAAGTTTGTCCGAGTAGGGCGCGGGGGCAGTGCATATATCAAAGATTTGTTTGACGCGAGCTGAGCTATTCCCGACTTAAGCTCCGGTAAGTTACGTATCCCCACTCCGATCCTCCAGTTCGGTCAGATATCGTCCACCGTCCATCCACACTTACCCTCGACCGGTTTACATGCTAGCTGTCCCCCTATCGTCTCTAGCACCATGGATAAGCCGATACTCTGGGAGTTGGCTTAAATTACGGGCCAGAATGCCGGGGACTACCCAGATGAGTTAGTCAAGTAGGCTAAAGTAGTCTGTCTGAGCCACTTCTTCCCAGCTCTAGGCTTGTTGTGACACGTGCAGCCTACGGCAAGTCATCTTGGGTCCGTCTGCGTGGTAACCGGTATGAACGATGGGTACCGTGCATGCCTGGTACTGAGGTAATACTGCCAGCCCGAGGTCCCAAATGTTGAGAGCAATCAAAAAAGAGAATGAAAAAAGCTGATTGTCTATCAAACTAAGAGAGAATATGATAGACGTATATAAGAAACGATATCATACCTAGAGCGAGGTACTACTCAGGCCCGAAGCCCGAAGCCCTCGGAGAATTGGGTATCGTACTAGTACCGTACCAAGCCCGAGGCTAAGTCTAGTACCCACTTTAGTCCCGACGGCCTTTGGGCTAAATTTTAGTCAATACTGAAGAGACGAATAACGAAGTGGAAGGTCGTGGAAGCACGTCTAGCACGGTATTTTCACATATATTATTCAATGGAGGCGCCAGAATTTGGATTAGTTACTGTAGCGTTCATCTAACAATTGCAAGTACATGCAAGTTGATTTAGGTGCTGATATCACGTGTGTCAGGGCTAGGGTTATTTGTGGCCGCTAGCGTATAAATTGTGTATAAGACTGCGTGTTCATCTTAGACTTCATCAATCAATCGTCTCAAGAGGTTCGGCACAACAGAGGTATCTCGATCAGTGTTCTTAACTGGTTAGCCTGGTTAGTTATGGACTTTTTTTTTTTTTTTGTTTAATTCATATTGTATTCACTCTAATTGGAGTATGACAAAGCTATTGATTTTTCCCCGATACTCCGCAGTGTGAGCCTGACGTGTCCGCCGAGCCCTCCTCTCGGTCAAATGTATTGTCCTTATCTCCTTCCCCCTACCGCCTTAAATTAATTGGTGGGCCCCCCCTTTCCTAGATATAACCTGCACATCCCATTATCTGACGACCACAACTTACAAAATCCTCGCTTACACTCAGTTCAGGGTGGTATTGATGTTATCGCAGTGGAATACCCCAACCGCTCATGTGAGCTGAACTTCTTTGGAGGTCCAGAAATGAATACTCTCTAGGACATACTGGGCTTGCTGACCATTGCCGGGCTTGGCGGGAATGGGGGGGCAGAAGGGTGATGTTATCATAATGCCACTCTTGTCATTCGTCCTTGTGGTACCCGAAAAGCGGGTCTTGTCCATCCTAGTCAGTTCAAAGAGCATGTACGGAGCGTGCATCTCAGCACTCGCATCTCATGGGGTTTTTTAGGCAGCTGCTCGACGGAACTTCAGTGATACTGCACTGATAGGCCATTTCCGGACCTCACATACTGGTATATCCACAGGCATATCGTAGGCTTCGATAACTGGCATAAAACATCGAGAGGTGAGTTGCTGGGTAGACTACCAGTCGATGTCGATGCTGAGTGGTACAGAGAGCTTTAAAACAACGAGATACACTTGCAAAAGCAAGCGGACACTGACAAAAGGTATGGAGTGAAGCCAAAGTAAAACCCCGCTCCCCCCCAAAAAGGGGAAAGCTTGGCAAAACCAGGCGTTGAGTGTGGTTGTCGAAGGTGTGTGTGTTAGTTATGGACTTCGACTGGTCTAGCCAAGGCGGCGTTGAAATGCATTATCTGATCCGTCTATGAATCTACAGACTTTTATCTGGCCGGTCTACAGATTTCCAGCCAACAGACGTAAATACGCAGAAGTCTTTAAAAAGACACCATTAGACAAATCTCCTCAATTTCCACCCCGCCTGCCCTTTCCCATGATTGCTGCTACTAGTGACTTGACTAGGACACGGAGACCTCGAGGGGATTGTTGACTGGGAATTCAATGTCATTCCAGGTTCTGGGAGTAAGAGGTGCAGCGAGGGCATTATAGTACCTTTAAAAATCGGTAGTTATCCTTAAGTATCATCCAGCTCTATTGATATCGCCAAATACCTATAGATAACTATGCCAAGACGGATGTCTGCAAATATCTCCTGGCTCCGCAAATTTTCACCAAGAAGCCGCCACCGGTCTATGCCAAGGGCGGTGTCAGAAATTATCATCTATCTGACCAGTCTACATATCTGCAGATGACCGGCCGGTCGATCTGACTGCTGGAGAATACCGATCTCGACGGTTTTAGCAGATGACGTGGACGAGTATCTATGCCCAAATGATTCCGGAACTCCCCTACAATAACGATACAGTACGACAACAGCCAAATAGCCAAGAACGACGAACTGATCGGGTGCCATATCACTTCCGGCTGAATCACGCTTAGTTACGAGCTATACTCGCAACGAAGTAGGCAGCGAGAAAGGGTAAGTAGGTTTTGCACAGGTTTTCAAGCAACCAACGTCATTCTCGTAGCCCTAGGGTACAATTGGGTGTAGTCTAAATCACACGACAAACCTCGCTATCACGCCCATTATCACCCCAGCACTTTTATTGCGGTTAAGTACTCCAATACACAGCAGACTATACTGTGAATGTAAGCTGTGGTTGATTATAATTGCATCAGCAGTTTTAGACTCATGCTTACGCTCTATATTAGCTTGGATTTGATCCTGTATCGGTGTCTGAAGCTGTTTTGTACTGCCAAGTGACAGATCAGCCCAGTTCACGTCTGGATTCCCTTGCAGTACCCAAAACCCCAGCAATCGGGCGTCAAATCCATCTCAATCAAGCAGCAGACGCCATATTCGTTTTTGGGCTCAATTCACGAATCGCTAATATACCCCTAACTCACACTCAGCCACTGCATGAATGCAGAGGGCTTTTCTCAACAAAACCCATAGAGAGTACGTACTCGGATGTATATACTACACGAATGCCAAGACACAATGCAGCAGCGTTGGTACCCCATGAAAACATATGGAATCTTCAAACAAAAATAGTTAAGTCTACCAGTTGTAGACAGTTTTACATACTTTTAAGATTGTAGTGTAGCTAACTCCCTGGTACATTTTTCTAGCCCCAAATCATCATATGAATGCGTTGTTGTGTTGCGGTGCGTAAATAGAATAATAGGGTATTAAAAGTCACACAACATTCGAGTAGGTTTTTTCTAGTAGCGTTTATCCCGATGTCACTCGTGAAACTAACCGTCCGTATTATCTAAGAGGTATACAACCCAGGTCTATATAATCGCCAGTTGCAGAGTACCTCAGTTTGGGCAAGTTACCTATCGTATCCCCTGGATCGTAACGGTTCCCAGCCCATACTGGCCGCCCACGCAACCACCTCACCACATGTCCAAAAATGGTCATCAGAGGCCATCCTTTTTATCAAGTCTTCCTTAGTAGCAAATAAAACTTTCTGTCCAAGTGAATTGTAAATTATATGTGATGTGACTTTGTAAGTATTACTGCCCCACCAAAATTCACTCTCCGAACTGGCAACCCACCCCATGTCTATGCACCCCTACCCACCTTTCTCCTTTACAGATGATTGAATTCCACAAAATGATGCCTTTCATTATTGAGACACCACAGTTACATGCATTTTGAGCATGCTTTGCAAAGTTTGAGTGGAGATTTGGTATTTCTAGCTGGGCTTTCCTGCTGGCAAAGCCACCATCCCAGCTGCTTTCCCTTCTCAAGGTGTACTGAAAATTGCCCGTGACTCCAGCTCTGGCTGAGGGGTATAGATATGCCATCTTTGATGTTTGACAAAGTGGGTTTTTGCCTTGTTCACTATGAGAGCTGTATGATGAGTATTGGTATCCCCTTCTGAGCCTCAACTCTTGGGAATATTGCAGATGGAATTCCTTGTGTGCAATGATATTGGGACTTCAGAGTATGTCCTTAGCACTAAGCTTGAAGGATATTTTGGGGTGTTATGGGCAGAGTTGTCCATCTGGGCTGCAGTGACATTTTCGAGTTCTTGGGAAGCTGATCTTGATTCTTGAGACAACCCTCCCACCAACGCTGCCCTTTTTATTGGTACCCCATTCTGTACCATCCTTAATTTTTGCCAAAATGCTCTCCAGACATAAGAAAGTAAGTTTATAATGTTCCCAGGCCACCCCCACAGAGTTGTGGTTGCATTGCTATATATTTGCAGGTGGGGAGTCGGTTGCCATGCCCAAACGGGCCGGGAATGCCAAAGTTACGCTCCAGGGGATAAGCCCCATATGCGGATTCCGTGAATAGGGTGCAAAAACTTTGGTGCAGTACGGCTGTTGTCACCTCCACGAACAACAACCTCAAATTAGTCCTCCTACATCATTCCATCACCATAAAAGCTTAAAGCTTTTTAGCTGTAATTATGTTGAAAATTAGATCACCACCGCAATCACACTACCATCACTAACAGCATCTCTGATTCTTTTTGTTAATATTTTTTTACGTTAAATTTGGGCTGCCAGACTGATAGGGTGTGTGCGGATAACAGTGGTAGTGGTGATGGTGGTGATGGTGATGGTGGTGATGGTGATGGTGGTAATGGTGATGGTGGTAATGGTGATGGTGGTAATGGTGATGGTGGTAATGGTGATGGTGGTAATGGTGATGGTGGTAATGGTGATGGTGGTAATGGCGATGGTGGTGGCGGTGGCGTTGGTGGATAATGGGAGTATTGTGGTCGCAGATACCATCCTATTGGCGATGATTGGATGCTCCATCTCAGGGATCACCCTATCTGCGGACAGGGCGGATCCGTGCATTGGGCTTAACCCCCACATTCTCACATCAACCGTTGTTGACTCATCAGGTAGCCTTGCACCCCCATGCAGGTGTAACCACTTACACCTGTTAACAGAGCTTGTCCGGACAGGGCATAGGGGCTGTACGGACTGTTCCACGCGCTTATCAAGGACTTCTTAGACGGAAACTGAGCTATTCCCGACTTAAGCACCGGTAAGCTAAGAGTTCCCCACTATGATCCTCAAGATGCCAGATAACGTTGCCGTACATCCACGCTTACCCTCAATAGGTTTACCGGCCAACTGTCCCCCTATTATCTCCATCACTGTGGATAAGCCGATGCTCTGGGTATTAGTTTATGTTTGCGGGAGGGAATTCTGGGGAGTTGATGACCCAGGCATGCCTTGGTCGGGTAGGAAGGAAAACGTTGGTATGATCTATCCAAGTCCCCCGGTTTCAGTCAAGAAACAATTTTTAGGCATGACTGCACGGACATGTGATGCCTGCTGGCCTACAGCAAGTGGTCTGGGTTCTTCTGCATGGTGACCGTTATGAACTCTCCCAGTACTGGGGTAAGGCTAGAGACTGACTCCGGGACGACAGCTCATAGAAATATCTCCAAGCACACATTTTCGGAGCTCTTATTCGGTGGAGGTGCTGGATAAGCCTGAAGTTAGAACAGCTACTACAATGTTCATCTAACTAGTTGCGAGTACATAGAAATATTTCGACGATGTTGGCAGATGACGTAGACATGAATTTATCTGTGAGAGTCTAATTCCGTGGTCCCGGGACTCCCAGCAAACTAGAACACAACAACCTGAACGCCCAAGAACGAGGGAGTGCTCGTGTGCCACATCCTTTTGACTCGCGTGCAAGAGGTACTTGGAAGTCTGGGTTATTGGAAATACCACTTGGGGCTGAGAGGCGTATTGGGTGGTAACTAGTCACTGGCACTGTACGAGCCATATTCACGATAAAGTATTCGCCTAATGAAATCGACTACGAAGATCTTCCTTGAAACTGACGGGGATGGGGTGATGGATGCGCCAGGAGGAGAAACAGCATGGAAGGAATTAAATATCGAAGATGGAATACTATGCAGAAGCTCAAGTAGCGTCGACACTTTGCTGATCGTTAGGTAAGTCAGTTCAATAGGCTGCAGTTTTCAATTTTGAACCCAATTGGAAGTCACCTTGCACTAATCGCTTTCTTTTCTCTCTGCTCATCGTTACACATAACTTTACACAAACCCACCAGCTACACAGTTCAGCTCATCGCTGAACAGCAAGGTTCTTATACCACATATATTTCACTTCTCTCCCTTATGTGCAATACTGACGTACGGATGCGGCTACTGCGTTGTGGTTGACGCTACCGAAATAATTACGTATCGCCTCCTTACCATCGCGTGAGATCACGGTTTGTTAGCAGTGTTTCCATGATCAGTCATGCCGGACCAAGATGGGACGAATTATCCTTAGCTGATGTCAACTGTCCCCGGAATATATCAAGCTTTGATAAGTTATGTAATGATATGGGGAGAACTGTATACGTGAATAGACTTAAGGTACAAAAGAGAGGAGGAGGACTCGAGACATATATACTCATCAATATTAAAAATTCCCATTTCAGGCAATAATCCGAGACATTGTCCAGGGTGCTAACTGCATTTGGTCGCAATAGCTAGTTGTGGAAGTTTCACACAGACTCATTTTATTTTTATGACAAGTAATCTAATCTAATCAATCTAGGCGCTGTCTAGCTGATGGTGATGATGGTGATGGTGAAGGTGATGGTGATGGTGAAGGTGATGGTGATGGTGAAGGTGATGGTGATGGTGATGGAATCGAAAGCACTTAGTCAAGTAGGTTGGCTACGTCAACGCCAAAGCTTTAACAGACTTAAAGCCTTCTATTGGCAAAAGCTTCCACAAACTCAGAGTTTTCATACGGCGAAAAGCTTCCCGTGGAAATCTCTACTCCTCCCGAAGCGCGGCTCTCTCAAGGGCGGCTCTCTCAAGGGCGGCTCTCTCAAGCAGGCTCTCAAGCAGGCTATCAAGCAAGCTCTCAAGCACCAGCGGGCTCTCAAGCGGACTCGCAGCGATTGTGTGTATAGTACCGGTATAACAGCGAAGACTGCCGGCAGTAAAGACAGGTATAGGTTCATATCTGGCCGCCAGTCGTATATAGTTCCATAGGCCTACATGCACATCTCTATGAATCGACTATAGATGACTATAGACTGTGCGTCGCGCAGAGGTCTACGGGAAGCTTGCTATGAGCTGCGCGTGTGCGTGTAGCGCAGTCTATAGTCGATTTGCACTTTTGCCGATGTATGACATCTATCTATGTGTTAGGTAGAAAATATTTACCTGATGGTATATGACATGTATCTAAGCATCAAGTAGAAATAGTTTACCTGATGCAAAAACACCAGCAGTGCAAAGCAGTGCTTAGCAGCATCAACAGTACTAAGTATAGTCTAAGCCACTGTACTTGATTATCAACCACTCCTTGAATATTAGAGGAAACTGAAAGAGGAGACAAGCAAGTGAAAGAGCATCTTGTTAACTACATTTCATATATAAATAATATCCTGGTCAAAGTAAAACTCATGGAGTTAATTGAGCTCAAAGTTGGATAGATATGGGAGCTGGGAGCTGAGGGTGGGAGCGTGGCTACAATGTGCCCCGCTAGCGGCTTGTTAGGTGTGGGCGCTGGACGCGCCCACGCCCATAATTAGGCGCCTTGGTTTGTATGCATGAGGTGCTCCCACCTGTCAAACAAAGCTTGTGTCAGCTAGCGCGCTGCAACGAGTTCATACTCTCGACCCATGGGATGCTGAGTGCCTTTGAAATGCAATCATACTCGGGTCTGGGAGTAAAGGATCGGATGCTCTTTTTCTGGTATTAAATTTTGCTGTGAGGCTAGGGTGTCAAAAGGGGGGAAATCTGGGGTGGAAGTCAGTGCAATCCTCAGCTTTACCATTTTTGTCATTATTCAGATTGCACTTTCACTAAAACTGCATCTGGCACAGCGGCGTCCGATCCTTTTACTCCTTGACCCGAGTAAATTCGGAACCGAGTAATTTAAGATGTGCCGATAGCACTTCCTTTTGTAGCTGAAGTGCGGGGGTCAAATCTGCTGGGCTCCTGTCCAGCTTTCCACGCACATTCACATGATACGTATCATGCAATGCCTAGTTGGTTGCTAATGATAGAATCGGGCTTACGGTGAAGTGGAAACCTGCCCATGGAAGCAACATTCCATAGGCCAACCTAGCGAATCCAACATATATTTGCGGCTAAATTCGAGAATCAAGCACATATGAATACAGAAGCGTTGCGTTCGCAACCTCCGTCGCCAAGGCCTTGCACAACAAATTCCTCATCCCAGAATCGCTACCGCGATGGTACGCCGCGCAGCCTTTCTATTTGCCTTGATTTCCGCTCTTAAACATACCGGAGCCGAGCGATGGGGTGGTGCGCAGCGAACTACTCCTAGCCCTTCACCGACGTTGAATCTCGCCCCAACGCCGGCTCCAGTCCTGCGACGTCAGTTCTCAGCGGGGACGATATGCGGCTACCTGAGCGGCTCAACCGGTGCGCAAATCCCTATTCCTCAAATCCTTCCGCTGACACTATCCAGCATCACCCCTCCCCTGCGCCGACAGAACCTCTTCAATCTGCTCCCCTATCCCCAGTCTCAAAATCCTCGGTTGCTGCGATTCGGCCGGCTCATGCCAGACTGTAACTGACTGCATCAACTCGTACGAACACTCCGCGCTATGCCAGAACGGGTGCGCTACGAATGACAAGACGCTGACATGGTGGGTAAATGAGTGTTGAGGGGAGATCGGGGCTAACCTTGGGCAGTTCAATCTCCAACTTACCTTATTGTTCTCGGTGGACGTATAGTGACTACAGCGTATTTGGATGCGGGACTTTTCCATCGGTTATGTCGCTGTCGATGACGTTTTTTCCGGAGACCACGGGAACCGGTACCGTGACTAAAACCATTACCGTCAAAAGCGGAAACACTAGCGTCGGGCCGGGTGTCATTGCGGGCTCAGTCGTGGGTGGGCTCGCTATACTCGTGGCTGGCTTTGTGGCGCTATGGTACCTACTCCGGCATGTCAATAAACCTTCGCAGCAACCTATCCAGCCGACGATGAACTATCAACCGGAAATGCCCGCAGGCGCGCAGACACCGTTTCTCCCCGACAACAGAATGGCTGAACTGGCGGTGAATTCATCACCGACTGTGCTGCGTAAAGAGCTGCCGGCGAGAGCTATCGATACGTAGAATTCAAAGCATGTGGCGAATCCTAGCGATGAATCTCTTGTTTTATTTACGTAACAAGTGATGTGCCTGCCATAATGTTTTCATATAACAATAAAATGGTACGTTACAATAAGAAGTGGTTGGGGGAACAGCTGGCGGATAGGTCAAGCACAGATAAACCTAGTTGCAGTAGAACTCGATTTTATATGCTCTTTGGGGAATTTTGTATTTGATTGCTACAAGATGGCCAGTCTTTTGGTAATGAAATTATTTTGCAATAATACTCATTCTCTGATCGTTACATCCTGTTCATCGCCAGACCACAAGTTGACTAGCTACACCGGCTAAGTATTGTGATGCCGCACCAGCAATACCACCCACAGCGACCAGGGATGGAAACCGTCTGTCCATCGACCGGCCCTTCGGGACCCAAGCCGCCGTTCAGTCTCGGGCGCCACATTGCAAGATCATGGCCCTATCAGGGTGCCTGGCGGCGAAAGCTAGTGCCAAGATTACTGATTAGGGTCAAATTTAGGTCTATTTAAGCCAACACACAAGTCGATAGGCCCTCCAATGACTTGGTCGGCAGCCTAGTGTGATGCAGCGCAGCGTATGTGCGATTGACATACTTTGTGGGCGTATTAAGAATCATCGTATGGTCACCATGTCATCACTTGCATCATGGTAGCATCACTCGGAAGACCACGGGTACCCGCACTCCCGCAGTCTAACAGTTCCTAGAATGATAATTTGTAGTCCGGTGCAGTGTGAAGACTTGCCCGGATGGGACTGACTTATCCATGTGTGTCAGGGACTACCGGGGCTATTCTGCGGTGTTCTCAGTCGGTATCTGTAAATATCCAAAGGTATCGACGCCTGTGGTGGCTATCTACAAACACTCATTGATCCCCAAAAATATCCCCAAGGAGACAAAAATCTTCAGATAACTCGGCTTTGCAGGTTTTTTTCAAGAAATTACCCTCTGGTGTATGTTAATAGCGGTGTTAGGTATTATACATTATAATTTTACTTGACTGGTCTGCAAATCTATAAATAACTAGCCGGTCAATCTGACTGCTTGAGAACACGGCAACAATCTCACGACAACTGCACGACCGTACCGTGTTGTTTGAACAGCGGCTATTGTACTTTAGGGTAGGGCGCTTACGACGAGTGTAGCTGAGACCAGCTTACTTCATATACACAACTGAAGGAGGGTAGGGAGATTTTTTCGGGAGTGGCGGTTGTCGCGAAACATGTGACACTCATAATTTGCGTCTCGACCACAAACTCCGCCCCGTGGAAAACCTACGCTAAAGTCATCTCGTCCACACAATCGACCCTGACCACCTCAACAATGCTGATACTGGGATTTATTTCTGATCTACTAAATCTCCTCAGTCTAAGCGAATTATCGATGATTAGCTACGCACTGATCACTGTGCAATTAAACCCTCTTAGTAATTCAAATGCGACTTTATCTCCGAGGATGCAACGCTGGGGAAGCTTCTGGAAGCAGACATCCGCAAACAAGTGCTGTTTGGGATGGGGTGCAGGTCAAGGTGAATACAAATATGGGACGACGGGGTTGATGGATTTAGTGATTATAGGAGGAGAAATCAAAGGATAGGTATTGGGAAGTGGGAGGTATGTTTTTAGTATTTGGGTTTTGTGGCGGGACTCTGCACACCGGCACTGTTATATGTATTCGTTGTTAAACGTGGGTTCACATTCTTAACTAGCCCCAATTTAGCGTCAACATCAGTAATCGATAATTTGCACCCGCACGGTCGGGAGAGCGGTGCCACAACTCCGACAACTCATTTCAGGATATCCAGGCCTATTGAATTTTAAGTAGTTAAGAGACGGGCCATGATCGTTGTATGAGAATTAGCAGGTATGATGTACCGTAGTTGGGAGATATGGCGGTTGCCACTGGCCACATTTACTAAACATAGGTAATGCCAAGATCATCGACCTACTTAAGTACTTAAGTACCTAGGTAGGTAAACTGTCGGTTGTTTCTTTCTTTATCATGTGTAGCCTTATCCGATCCCGGGGCGCTAATCCAACCCTTAAGGCCAGAGGTATAGTGAAGCCGCCCTTCTCACGGGCTATCATTTGGGGGCGGATATATTTGAGCATAAAGCTCCGGTACATATCAAGTAAAGCCGTACATTGGATGGCGATGTCAGGCCTTGTGGGGTTGGCTAACGGGACGAATCATTTCGATTTCTGGCAGCCCACAATGTTCCCTTAGATTATGCAGTAGTTTATGGTCATCTATAATTCAAAAGCAACCCATAATGCTATCGCTATACTAATAAGAAATATCGTTTGGTTTCCCAGTGCTTGTACAATACGACTCCAGTCCGCAATGCAGTCTGAGATTGAAATTCTTTTCGTTCTTCACCTCCATGAAAAGAGATGATGATTATTGTCGTTGGCTCAATGCAGGTAATAATCGTTTCTGTGAAATACTAACGTCTTTCTCTTTCGTTTCCCACGGCCATTAGTATCAAGTTGTATTTCAACGGACAACTTATTCGTCTTCGATATACATTTAGGCAGGTCCTAGGCTTTTGTACAGCTGCTATGCCGACCCATACGCGCTACAATAAGTTACGATACGAGGGAACTTGCTCGATGTGGATTGAACCCCCGTTGACATACTCCGAGATTTCATACCTGCCAGTGCTAGCATTTGAAAACCGATGACTAAGCCGCGAGAGCTTTTAGCTGGCCGATACTCAAAAGCTAGATTGTTGTAAGGCAGAAAGAAAGTATGCATTGAATAAAAACAAGAGAAGGTGGCATATAAACCCATATATACCAGCCAGGTTATCATCAACGTGAGGATCGTCGGTGCATCAGGAGTATAATGGTATAACTTTTTATGTATCCGCATTAATTCATCCGCTTCGTACTAAGGACAACAAAGACTAACTTTAGCAAGATTAATCTGCCCTGTACCGTACCGAGAAACAAATCAAGAAAGAAGCTTCCAGCTCAAATAGAACATATTCATCATGCATTTCCCTAAAAACACTACATTTTACTCAAGAGGAGAACATGAGTCTGCTCGAATCTGAAACAAAACAATAAGAAAAGCGAAAAAATGGAAAAAAGCTGGCTAACAACACCCGTCACCCGTCATAAGGTTTGATAATCCCTAAGAAGATTCGCAACTACATGATGACCATTTTGGGTTGCCAATTCCACGGCCGTTTCGTGAGGTGTTGCTCCAACATTCAGCAACAGTTGCACCATATCTAACCGACCATATTCTGCGGCTGCACCGATAGCTGTTCTTCCTTCATATGCTGAAGGGAGTGCATTCACGTCCGCCCCAGCCTTAAGCAGCACGAGAGCGATACCAAGGTGGCCCCTAATTGCTGCTCCTTGAAGCGCAGTTATTCCGCGCATCTGCGCTGCAGGTGCATTTACGTCTGCATTTGCATCTAGCAAAGTCTGAACTACCTCAATATTGCTGCCATCTGATGCTGCTTGCAGTGCAGTTCTTCCGTATTCGCCTTTGGAAGCAGGTGCATTGACTTCTGCACCCACCTTTATCAGGATCCGGACTAGCTCGGCATTGCCACGATACGCTGCTTCTTGGAGTGGTGTTTTTCCGTATTGGCCATTGTGAGCCGGTACATTGACATTCGTATCTGCATTGAGCAGGATTTGAACTAGCGTAATATTGTCGCGATACACTGCTGTATGGAGCGCAGTTTTTCCGGAGTCTGCAATTGAAGCCGCCGCATTGATGTCCGCACCTGCGTTGATCAGGAATTGAACCATCTCAATTTTCCCCATCTCCGCTGCTGCTTGGAGCGCAGTTTTTCCGTGGTGGAGGCTGGAGGCTGGGGCATTGATGTCTGCACCGGCATCCATCAAGAATTTAGCGAGGCTGATATTCCCAGTTGCCGCTGCCTCTTGGAGTGGAGTTCGGTGGAATACAGCGGGTATTGGATTGATGTCCGCACCCGCATCAAGCAAGATTTGGACCAGCTCAATATTACCAAGTCTGGCTGCTTCCGAGAGTGCATTTTCATAATCGACAACCGCACCTTCATGGATTAGGAGTTCAACTAGCGCAATGTTGCCTCCGCTAGCGGCTATTGAGAGAGCGGTTCCATATGTGGTGTTGGCATTGACATCCGCACTTTGATTAATTAGAAATTGAGCTAGCCCGATGTTTTTTTTTTCAACTGCTGCTTGGAGAGCACTGTACCCATCGTCGTCGGTGTTGACATCCGCGCCCGCATTTATCAGGAGTCGAACCAACTCGATGCCACCGCCCGCAAACGCTGCTTCAGAGAGTATGCCTCCATGTTTATTATATGTGTCAAGGTTGACGTCTGCGCCCGCGTTAATTAGGATTTCAACCAGCTCGGGATTGCTGTGAAAATAGTGTATGGCTACCCATAATGCACTTCCATCTCCGGTTTTAGCATTGACATCTGCACCCGAAGCCAGCAAAAACCGAACTAAATCAGTGTCATGGCTTTCCACGGCTGCTTGGAGCGCTGTTCGTCCGCGTTTGCCACCGGCGGCATCAGCATTGACATTTGCACCCGCACCCAACAGAATTCGAACGATTTCAGCATTGCCTTTTTTCGCGGCTGCCTGTAGAGCAGTTCCTCCGCCCTCGTAGGCAGCAGATGCGTTGGCATCGGCACCAGCAGCTAGCAGAAGGTGAACAAGTTCAGCATTACCTGTTGCCGCGGAGGATTGAAGAGCAGTTTTTCCGCCACGAACTGCGGTCGCGGCGTTGACATATGCACCCGCATCCAACAGAATTTGAACAAGTTTAACATCGCCTACTGTTGCTGCTACTTGGAGAGCAGTACATGCGTTATATTGTTCGGCAGGCGCAGCGTTGACATCTACGCCCCAATCCAACAGCATCATAGCTAGCTTGCTGTAGCCGTGTACCGAGACGACTTGGAGTGGTGTATATCCTCCTCGCATACGCAGACTTGGATCACACCCTGCTTCAAGTAATCTCTGAACAACATCCGTATCTTGAATTCTTAAGGCACTTTCGAAGATGTGCCTTACGAATACTTCGAGGGTTGGAGTCTTTGAGGAACAAAACGCCGTCAGCGTAGGTTGTAGATTGTTGTCGATAATCCACCGAAGGAGTCGATCAATATGTCCAGGAGGTAAAATGTTGTTGGATGATAAATACGCGGCGAACTTGAGATACTGCAACATGGCATCTTGCGTAAACCGCCCAATAATTTTCCCCATACTTCTTATAAACTCTCCGTCATATCTTTCTAAAAAAAGATCTCGGACCTGCGCGTAGATCATTGAAATGTCACACGTTACTGGAGTATTGACGTCTGTATATGAAGAAAGAAGCCAGGAAATTTCGGGTGCGGATATTGTTGTGATTCGTTGTATCCTATCCGAGGTGATGGTCACTTGTGGAGATACAACTGAGCTAGATGATCGTCGACTAAGCCTGGCACCTTGTCTGGTGGCGTTCACAACTTCTGAACCTTGAAAATTGAATATGTCAACAGTAATTCACCTCTAATGTAAGGGAAGAAATACCTTGAGACTCAATAGAGTCTTGGAACCGGAACCAAGGAAGATTGTCAAGTTTGCTTGTAAAAGATACTGGATACTGTGTGGAGATGGTAGTTGTTTCTGGGTTCTGCGGGCTGGCGGCTTAGGAGGTGTCAATAATCACCTTCATAATATGATAACAACCAGATGATAAGAGTGTACCTATAACAATGCTTTGCCTACTGCTCGGGCTGCAAACGGCAATTCCTTCTGGGCTCTGCGGACTGGCAGCTTCCGAGACGTCAACACCCACCTTGATATCAAACCAGATGGTAAGAGTGTACCTGTAACTAAGCTTTGCCTAAGGGTCGGGCTGCAGACAGTAATTCCTTCTGGACTTGGTGGGCTTTCAGCTAAGGATATGTTATTATTTTGATAACGAAAGCTGAGGGAGAGATTGTACTTGTGACCAGTCGTTGGAGGAACGTTGGAGGAAAGCGACGCGATATTTCCCTTTTGATTTTTTTCTCTGGAATCTGCATGTTATCTGCATAGACTATGAATTCCTTGTACTCGCGTTTGCGTTTTTCAACCCGATAATGAATATATTCCCAGTCGGCTTGTTTCAGATTTTTCCGGACACTCCATGCTCTGAGACGGCGTTCGTATTCAGATTTACTACCGAGTCTGTCAGCAACCAGTGTTAGCCATTGGAGAACGCACCTACCTTGGTGTAAAGCTGTGCTCTGTACTCATGTAGGACATCACGTCCTCTAAAGACCTCTTATTTCGCATATACAGAGTCTCTATTTCTGTACGGTGAAGCTCCCATTTCGCCTCCATCCCTTCAAGATTGGATAGTATTTTGATTTTTTGGATGGGGTTTGGCATATTTGAAATAGTGCAACTTAAAATTTGGGGTCTGTTGGGTGGTAGTGGTGGTTTGGAAGGTATAGTTTTGAGTTTACGAAATAAAGCAACTATTTGGAGTTTGTTGTATGGTGACGGTGGTTTGGAGGATATGTGTCGGATGTGGAACTGAGACTTCGAGGATTCCTGGGTCGCAATTGCTGAGATATTTATCCACGCGTGAAGTTGTACAAGGTTGACAGGGCCTTTTGCTACGATCGAATCTGATAGGCTCATTCCAGAACCTTCAACCTGAAAGGCAATGCGCGTGGATTTCAAAAAGCAACTTGTATGTACACTAATGCCGAAGGTTGTGGATTTTACCAATCAGATGAGTGCAAGAGATGACGTGCCCTGCAGAAAGTACAGATGTGGCTGAATAGCCAAGCCCGGTTAACAAGGCGGTGGGAAAGGCGACGGGCTGGAAAGCGGGCTGGTGCCGACACGTGCAGATCTCTGAGCTGTTTTCCATAGAAGAGTGCGACCAAGCGGTGATGGACTTCCTGGCGGCTACTGAAGTCGGGAAGTTCCCGCCCAAATGAATGACGGCACGGAGCAGGAGCAGGCGCAGAGGCTGACTCAGGTGCGGGGCGCGGCGGCGGTGGAGTTTATATCCGTTCTTTCCTGTTTCTTTTCTTTCTTCTCCTTCTGTTCAGGTCATTGTCATTTTCTTTCTATCTCTCAACTTTCATATGTCAGCGGGGATGAAGGGTAGCGGGGGGGGAGCTCCGCCATCTAGCCGGCTCGCCCGGAGGCGGAGGGGGTT